>JYMV01038941.1_pt1 | contig 72317 bp, 64 predicted proteins | sample 338911 | NCBI WGS metagenome assembly JYMV01 (sample SAMN03354496, study PRJNA234377) | hydrothermal vent metagenome | biome: Deep sea; feature: Hydrothermal plumes at the Eastern Lau Spreading Center, Western Pacific Ocean; material: Seawater | place: Tonga | collected 2009 | depth 2000 m m | reverse complement strand
CGATGAGCCAGGCCACTGCGTTTCATTAACCCATGGGCAGCTTCAGAAGGCTGTGCACCCAATTTCATCCAATGCAGGATACGTTCTTCATTTAAGCTGTATGGTTTATCTGCTTCAATAGGGTTGAACCAACCCAATTCTTCGATTGCAGCACCATCGCGCTTGTTACGTGAATCCATCACTACCATACGGTAAAACGGTTTGTTTCGCCGTCCAATGCGTTTTAGTCTAATCTTTGTCGCCAATTCGTCGTTCTCCTTAGTTTAATCCAATCATTTCATGTTTCAAATTTTTCGGCAATTTCATTTTGCCCATTTTTTTCATCATTTTTTTCATTTGAGCAAATTGCTTTAAAAGCTGGTTTACTTCCTGCACGGTCCGGCCCGAACCTTGGGCAATGCGCATCCTGCGGGAGCCGTTAATTATTGTTGGATCCCTCCGCTCTACCGGTGTCATAGAACTGATAATTGCTTTCGTCCACACCAACTGCCTGTCATCCAAATCCAATCCCTTCATCATCTTCTGATTCACACCCGGCATCATACCCATGATCTGGTTCAAAGGACCCATATTCTGGAGCTGCTTCAACTGGTCACTGAAATCTTCCAGGTCAAAGGTTGCATCTTTGAGTTTTTTCTCCAGCTTGGCTGCTTCATCTTCACTAACCCCCTCCTGGGCTTTTTCTACCAGAGAAACCACATCCCCAAAACCCAGAATCCGATCCACGATCCGTTTTGGGTCAAATACTTCAAGGCCGTCCGGTTTTTCCGACACACCGATAAACTTGATCGGCACACCAATCGCTTCGCTAATGCTTACAGCTGCACCACCACGAGCATCGCCATCCAGTTTAGTAAGAATAATTCCAGTCAATTTAAGGGCGGCGGAAAATGCTTCAGCTGAATTCACTGCATCCTGACCAGTCATCCCATCCACAACAAAAAGAATTTCATGTGGGTTTACCGCTACAGCAATTTCTTGCACTTCAGACATCATTTCACCATCTACGTGTAACCGGCCAGCTGTATCCAGGATAACTACATCGGTATTGGAAGCACCTGCTTCTTCAACTGCACTTTGACAAATAACTACCGGATCTCCCGCACCTTGCTCATAGACAGGCACATCCACCGTTTCACCCACCTGCTGCAGTTGCGCTATCGCAGCCGGACGGTAAACATCCGCAGCGGTCAAAAGGACTGATTTGCCCTGTTTTTTCAAAAGGGCAGCCAATTTTCCGCAGGTAGTGGTTTTACCCGACCCCTGGAGGCCTGCTATCAAGATCACTGCCGGTTTTTTCGAACCGAGTTCAAGCGGCTTGGCTTTCTCACCCAGTAATTTTACAAGTTCATCATGAATAATTTTGATGAATTGTTCCCCGGGCTTCACCGATTTTAAGACTTTGGTCCCTTCGGCACGATCTTTCACCCTCTTCACAAATGCTTTAGTCACCTTGAAATTCACATCCGCTTCTAAAAGAACACGGCGAATTTCCCGTGATGTCTGCTGAATATTGGAATCAGTGATCTTCCCTAAACCACGAAGGTTACGGAATATCGTGTCGAACCGGTCTGCCAGCTGATTAAACATAATTTATCGGCTCAATAAAAGCTTGCAAAATTAATTGTACTTTCTCTGCGAATCAATAAAGAAAGAGGTTATTAGGTGCCTTAAATTTCAATATGAAATTCACTATTTCCCCGACTGAATCAGTACACCTGCCAGCCATAGTTAAAATTAATCAGGAAGTCCTCCCGGCTGTAAGCAGTGTTACTTTAAAGGATATGGAACACTTTCTTTCGATTGTAGATTATTTTCGCATGTTACAGCTGGATGATATTATTGCCGGATTTTTAATCGCCCTCACCCCGGGCAAGGATTACCATAGCCCAAATTATAAATGGTTTGAAAAAAAGTTTGATTCATTCATGTATGTCGATCGAATTGTGATTGATCCCGCTTACCAGAGCAATGGCCTTGGCTGGGCTTTCTACAATAATTTGAGAGATTTTACAAGAGGAGGCTCACCCCGCATCACCTGCGAAGTGAATTTGAGGCCTCCTAATGAAGGATCTATTATTTTTCATGAAAAATATGGCTTCAGGCAAGTTGGAAAACAGGAAACAGAAGGAGGTAAAAAAGAAGTCTCCCTAATGGAATATAAAATAAATCTCAACTAATTCTATATTACCTTTAGAATTATTTTACTTAGTAGGGTAGATCAGGGTTTATACCGTTTCTGTGCTTTCAACAAATACAGGTCTGCTTTTTCCGTATTCCCGTCTTGAGCCAAAGATACAATCCGTACCGCTTCCAGTAAAGGAATGGCCGTATTATCATAATTGGAATAAAAAGCATCCATGGCCTCTGCCACTAAATTGACCTGATAGCCAGCCTTTTTTGATCGGTGTTCATCCACAATTTCATAAAAGCGTTCGATATAGTAGGGCTCAACCCAGTTAGGATCCTGGTTATACTGCTTTTTTACTTCCTGCCTGTGATGGAATTTTAGTTTGGCACCGGCAGCATAAACGCCGTTGACAAACGCGACTTTTTCATTCATTTCCAGTGATTCCCAGTACATCGCCGGTGTACGTTTTTGCCCCAATGAAAAAGAGACCAGTAAACTTAAGATCAGGATAGGTTTAATCATGGTTCAGCTCATCAAATTGATTAACAATCGGCACTCGGCGGCCGATGCCAAATGCTTTAGAAGTTACCCTCAAACCGGGTGCCGCCTGGCGTCTTTTATACTCGTTGATGCGAATCCTCCGAGAAATATCTTTAATGAGCTCCGGATCTGCCCCTTCTGCGATTAATTCAATGGGAGATTTTTCATCTTCAATGAGGGCTGATACGAGGGGACTTACCACGTCATAATCAAAGGGATCCACCTGGTTGGGCCGCAGTTCAGCCGATGGTGGTTTCTCAATGGAATTAATAGGAATACGTTCGGAGCCCGCTTCTTTATTTACCCAGCGCGACAGAGCATAAACATCTGTTTTGGATAAATCCGAAATGACGGACAACCCACCATTCATATCGCCATAAAGGGTACAATACCCCATAGCTAATTCTGTCTTATTACCGGTAGATAATACAAGCCAATTAAATTTATTGGAAAGGGCCATCAAAAGGCTTCCCCGCACCCGGGCCTGAATATTTTCTTCCGCAACACCCGTTTCACTTCCATTAAAACTTTCCTGTAGCGATTCATCAAATTCTCCTATGATCGATTCAATGGAGATTGTGCGATAGTCAATACCGAGGTTTTTTGCCAGCGTTTTAGCATCATCCCTGCTATGATCGCTGGAATACCGTGAAGGCATGGAAACACCATGCACATTATTTGGCCCTAATGCGTCCACTGCGATACAACCAGTGAGGCTGGAGTCAATTCCACCGCTTAAACCCAAAACTGCCTTTTTATACCCTGTTTTACGGAAATAATCCCGAACGCCTAAAACCAGGGCATGGTAAATCTTTTGTTCACGCTGTACGGTCTTTAGTTTGATCGGTACTGGATTCTCCGGATCAACCAACACAATATCTTCCTCAAATGCGGGCCCTTGCCCTATCAGATTTCTCTTCCCATCATAGGCCAGGGATTGACCATCAAAGATCAGCTCATCCTGGGCACCAACCATATTGCAATAAAAAAACGGCAGGGCTGTTTCAGCAACTTTGCTTGCTATTAATTTACTTCGGTCTGCCAGCGCGCCTACACGGTAAGGAGATGCGGAAATGTTTACGATGCATTCCGCCCCTTTTTCTTTCAGTGATTTTACCAGATTACAGGCATAATCTTCATCCCAGAGGTCTTCACAAATCTGCATCCCGATTTTAACCGATTTATTTTCGAACTTAACTTCAATTACTTCCGTGGAGTCTCCGCTTGTAAAATAGCGATCTTCATCGAATACATCGTATGTAGGCAGAAGCCTTTTTTTATAATGCCCAGTGATTTCACCATGGCCGCAGACAAAAGCGCAATTATAGAGCTCCCCATTTTCCCGCATTGGATTACCAATGATCATGGGAATAGTTGTTTTTTCTGCAATCGACTTTAATGCCATTTCAGCCTTATCTAAAAAGCGTCTACGTAGTAACAAGTCCTGGGGCGGATAGCCAACCAGCACCAATTCAGGAAAAACGGTCAGTTCTGCACCAGCTGCCACCGCCTTTTGGTACCATTTCATAATCAGATCCATATTCCGTTCAATGGCACCCACGGTTGGATTAATCTGGCAAAGAGAAACTTTCATTTAATACCGGATCTCAAAATCAATGAATTTTTCAGTGTAATCAAGCCAGGAGATTTTTACATCATCTACCTGCGACATGGCAGGTCCTTGTTTTACTTGGTCGATTAAAGAATCGCAGTCAACCTTTCTGCCTACAGCTTGCACCTCAACCGTACCATCAGCCCGATTCTTGGCGTATCCATTTAAACCCAATTCCCTTCCGGCCCTAACAGTAAACCAGCGAAAACTGACACCCTGAACTTTACCTTTAACAATCAACGAAATAGAGGAATTATCGTTCATTTAATAATTTTTTAACTCTATATAATACTTTTGATACAGTTTTTTCCTTATGTATTCCTTTTATATCCCATGTTCCGTATCCCACCACAGGTTTATCCAGTGAAAGTGCGTAAGCAATTTCACTCAGAGTACCGAACTGTCCGGATATTGCCACAGCCACATCACAGTTGTAAGCCAGGATCGCATTGCGCCCGATTCCAATACCGGTAGAAATGGGAATTTCAATATATTCATTGGCTTCGGATCTATCCATGCCTTTCAAAACCCCGATACAGGTTCCGCCAGCGGATTTTACCCCTTTTGCCACTGCTTCCATGACCCCTTCTCCGCCTCCACAGTAAACCAAATAATTTTCTGCCGCAAGCTGTTTGCCAATCTCAACCGCATCGGCAAAAGTTTGTTCATCAATATCCCGGCCGCCAAAAACGGATATCCTGGCCATATAATTCATCAGGGCTCGATGCGGTAAATAGTTCGTGGATATGGTATGGTCTCACGGATGTGTTTTGTACCGCAGATCCAACCCACTGTACGCTCTAATCCCAAGCCAAAACCAGAATGTGGAACAGAGCCATATTTGCGAAGGTCCAGATACCATTGGAGGGGTTCAACCGGCAGGCCGTGCTCATTGATACGTTTTAAGAGGATATCATGGTCATCCTCGCGCTGACCGCCACCAATAATCTCCCCAAATCCTTCCGGGGCAATCATATCCACACCCAGAGCTAATTCTTCATTTTCAGGATCCCGTTTCATATAGAATGCCTTGATTCCCGCCGGCCAGCGATGAATCATTACAGGACGGTCAAATTGTTCCGATATGATCGTTTCATCCTTACCGCCGAAGTCACTGCCATAATTGAAATCAACACCCTTTTTTGAAAGGATTTCGGCCGCTTCATCATAAGTAATTCTCGGGAAAGGAGGCACCACTTTCTTCAAACTAGCTGTATCCCGTTCCAGCACATTCAATTCTTCCTGGCAATGCTCCAAGCACCACTGCACCACATAACTGACATATTTTTCTGCCCATTCCATATTTTCATTCAGATCACAGTAGGCCATTTCCGGTTCAATCATCCAGAATTCAGTCAAATGCCTGCGGGTCTTGGATTTTTCAGCTCGGAATGTGGGTCCAAATACATAGATTTTTCCGAATGCCATGGCACTGGCTTCCCCGTAGAGCTGCCCGCTTTGTGTCAAGAATGCAGACCGCTCAAAATAATCCAATTCAAAAAGTGTACTGGTACCTTCCACTGAATTTGCTGTCAAAATTGGAGAATCCATCAAGGTAAAGCCATTGTCATCAAAAAAGTCCCGCGTGGCCTTGACTACCTGATGCCGCACGCGCAAGATGGCATTCTGAGATTTGGATCGCAACCACAAATGTCTATTGCTCATCAGAAAATCGGTACCATGCTCTTTTTTAGAAATTGGATATTCGTCAGCAATCTGGTGGACATCAATGTGCTTGACACCCAACTCAAATCCACCCACCGAGCGCGGCTCTTTTCTAACAGTACCCGTTACGGTTACTGAAGATTCTTGCGTTAATTCGCTCTCCAATTTAAAAATGGTATCATCTGTCTCAGCTTCGACTACCACGCATTGCAAAAGCCCGGTACCGTCACGAAGAATTAAAAACCATATTTTTCCGATGGAACGGGTATTGTAAACCCAACCATTTATGGTTACTTCTTGCCCCTCAAAATCTTTTAATTGTTGAATTGTTGTGGTCATATCACTCACATTTTAAATTAAATAAGACAAGAAATTACCATGATGTCATAATCTCGTTCAAAACATCTTCCGCAATTTTTATTACAGCCACAGAGGTTGCGAATTCTCGGGGATCACCAAATTCATCATTATCATCGCCATCAATCAGGCCATCCCCATCATTATCAATACCATCGGTGCTAATATCACCGGATAATCCATAAGCACCCCAGCCGGAAAAATTCTTTTTCATCAATACCTTATCATCTCTTACATCATACCATTCTACATCCATATGGATAGTAAAACGATATTCGGTCACTGCTTCTTGCTTGGTAAATGTATAAGGCGCATCGCTCACGCGGGTGATGATGCCACGAAGCACCGATGTGGCCTGGTCTTCATCGGTAACACGGAGGATATTCTCTTCATTAAATTTAGTGAGCAGATTCTCCGTAACCGATTCACTCATTCCAAATTCAGCCGTTTGATTTTCCACGATAGGGATAGCAATAGAATTGATATGGGAAGGTATACTCCCAGCCATTGAGTAATACATGCAACCCGTAAGGGTACACAAAAAATACAAAAGGAAAAGAGATGGGGCTTTTTTGTACTTAATCATGATCTAATTTTAATTTTGCGTTCTAATCCGTACTGGTCAATTTTACGATATAAGGTTCTTTCACTCATCCCTAAAGATTTGGCCGTAGCTCTGCGGTTATTATTAAAAAGCTTCAATGTTCGCTCGATCGCTTCCCGCTCTAAATCATCCATATTCATTTCACCGATGGAACTATTTTTAATAAATAGTGCCGATTCTTCATCGATATGGAGGCTGGGGGTAAACTGTTCACTGCTATGGCTCATAATAGGCATTCCAATCTGATCAGATACCATCGGTCCCTGTGTTGCCAATTGCTTCAAAAATTCCACATCCTGACGTAGAAGAAACAATTGACGCAGTATAAGTTCCCGTTCCGCAGCTTCTGGAGGCTGCTGCATTACGACTGGTAGAGCCAAGTTGGCCCCCGTTTCATTAGGACTAAAACCCATATGCTTTTCCACCATTTCCACTGTGATACGCTCTCCTTTTTCAAGAACAATAATGCTATCGACAAAATTCTTTAATTCCCGGACATTTCCTTTCCAGGGATGATTTTTCATCACACGGATCGCGTCCGGCATGAAACCGCGGTAAACCATATCATTGGATCGTGTAAATTCTAATGCAAAGCGCTCCACCAATAAACTTATGTCTTCAACACGTTGACGCAGGGCCGGTATATGAATTGTCACTGTTTTTAAACGATAGTATAAATCCTGTCTAAACTGACCTTTTTCAACGAGATCAGCCAAATTCTTATTAGTGGCGGCAAATACACGTACATCCGTCTTTTTTGTTTTCGAAGCCCCCACTGGCATTAATTCTCCGGTTTCAAGAACACGAAGTAGTTTTACCTGAGTTTCCAGGGGTGTTTCAGCGATTTCATCCAGAAAAATAATCCCTTTGTGCGCCGTTTCAAAATATCCTTTACGATCCTCCCGTGCATCGGTGTAGGCACCTTTTTTATGGCCAAACAACTCACTTTCTATGATTCCTTGGGGAATTGCACCACAATTCACGGTAACCAACTGTTCATGTGACCGCTTACTGACCTGATGGAGCGCTTTGACTACAATTTCTTTACCTGTTCCAGATTCACCTGTAATCAGTACCGAAATATCCACCGGTGCCACTTGGGCGACCATCTCCAATACCTGTTGAATAGCATCAGATCTACCAACGATACCGGATTTTTTTTGGATTTGTTCAATATTCATGATTCAATTCCTATCAAATTTCTAAAATGCTATTAAAAGGCCTTTTGCAACTCTTTTTCCATTTTTGTGATTTCATCCCGTAATTGGGCAGCTCGTTCAAAATCGAGATTTTCAGCCGCCTCAAACATTTCCTGCCGCATCATATCCACGGCCAAACGTTGATCCATCGTACTGAAATCATCCCCTTTCCGGCTCACATAAGAATCACTTCCCAGTTCATGAATGGAATCCGCAACAGTTGTTGAGCCCATGATTTGATCGATCGATTTATATACAGATTTCGGTATAATACCATGTTTTTTATTAAATTTTTCCTGGATTTTTCTGCGCCGGGTTGATTCTTTAATCAAGTAGTCCATAGCATCTGAAATGCGGTCACCATACAATATGACTTGCCCATTAATATGACGGGATGCCCGGCCGGCAACCTGCATTAAGGCACTCCTCGATCGAAGAAAACCTTCCTTGTCTGCATCAATCACTGCCACCAATGACACTTCCGGTAAATCCAATCCTTCCCTTAATAGGTTAATCCCTACCAATACATCAAATTCACCCAGTCGCAGGTCTCGCAGTATTTGCACACGTTCCAGAGTATTAATTTCGCTATGGAGATACCGGACACGAAGATTTACCCCGCGGAGATATTCGCTTAAATCTTCGGCCATACGCTTGGTGAGGGTAGTCACCAAGGTGCGCTCATTCTGTTCTGCGCGGGTACGTATTTCACCGATTAGGTCGTCAATTTGACCATGAGTGCCCCGAACTTCTACCAGTGGATCCAATAAGCCCGTTGGACGGATAACCTGCTCAACGACTACTCCCTTGGCTTTTTCCATTTCACGATGAGCTGGTGTAGCCGACACATAAATCACCTGATTCTGAATGGCGTGAAATTCTTCAATTTTCATTGGCCGGTTATCCAGTGCACTGGGTAATCGAAATCCATGTTCCACTAGAACTTCTTTCCGGGAACGATCACCATTGTACATCGCTTGAATCTGGGGAAGTGAAACATGCGATTCATCGATGATAGTCATGAAATCATCGGGGAAAAAATCAATCAATGTGTAAGGACGTTCACCCGGTTTTCTCCCAGAAAAATAACGGGAATAATTCTCAATCCCAGAACAGTATCCCACCTCCATCATCATTTCCAGATCAAAATTGGTACGCTGTTCCAATCTCTGGGCTTCCAGTAATTTGTCCACAGATCGAAGTTCTTCCAGGCGATGGATAAGTTCAAGCCTAATATCTCCAATAATACGATTGATCGTTTCCTGATCAGTGACAAAATGTTTTCCCGGGTAAATAAACTCCGAATCCATCTCTTTCTGTACTTCTCCTGTCAAGGGTTGAAAACGCGTGATTTGATCTATTTTAGTACCAAATAATTCAATCCGAATACCTACATCTTCATAGGCCAGGTAGATCTCAATAACATCCCCGCGGACGCGGAAAGTACTGCGTTCAAAAACAGTGTCATTCCTGAGATAGTGGATATCAACCAGACTTTTTAATAACTGCTTACGATTGAGCTGTTTGCCTCGCTTTAAGCGAATGACCTTGTTTTTATATTCGTCTGGAGATCCAATGCCAAAAATACACGAGACTGAACTGACCACAATGACATCTCGGCGCTCAAGGAGAGAACTGGTGGCTCTTAGACGCAAGATGTCAATTTCCTCATTGATAGACATATCTTTTTCAATAAAAGTGTCTGTCACCGGTAAGTAAGCCTCTGGCTGATAATAGTCGTAGTAACTGATAAAGTATTCCACAGCATTGTTGGGAAAAAGCTGTTTGAATTCTCCGTATAACTGGGCCGCCAGCGTCTTGTTGTGGGAAATGATCAAAGTCGGTCGCTGTACCTTCTGGATTACGTTACCCATAGTAAAGGTTTTTCCTGAGCCGGTAATGCCTAGCAGGACCTGGTGTTTGTCCGTGTTTTCTATGCCTTGAACCAAGCTTTCAATTGCCTGCGGTTGATCCCCTTGCGGTTGGAAGTCAGAATAAATTTTAAACTCTGTCATATCGGCAAATTTACCTCGGTTAAATCATACGATACAATGGCAGAGATTGCTTTTTATCCATTCAAATATTGCATTGGAATTCTGATTTATCCTTACCGTAAATTATTACAAATGAATATGCAAATTAAATTCCTTCAAAAAAGTATCTCATGGGCCAATTCAATCAACGTGGTCTATATTTTAAACTCACCTTGATTAACAAGTAAATGATCGATTAAATGCGATCCTTGTGTGTACTTTCAATTTGTTTATGTCTCCATATTGCCTGCACCAATAAACCGGATTCCGATCTAATAATCTGGCAAAATAACTGGAATAAATGGCAATCTATGAATATGACAAAGTATTCATTTGGTTTCCGTGCCAGTTGCAATTGCATTGACGAATGGATCCGGGAAGTCAATGTATCAGTCTCAAATGAAACCATTACCTCTGTTATCTTTATCGATGATAGTCTTCCACCAAAAAAGTTGCAGTTTGATCAATGGCACACCATCAACGCATTATTTGATTTTTCAAAAAGCTTCATTGAAGAAGCTTATCAATTTGAAATTCAATACGATGATACCTATGGCAATCCAAAATTAATGTCAGTCGATTGGGATAGTGACGTTGCTGATGATGAAGTGACCTTTTTTGTGAATAATGTAATAAAATATTGACATGACCATAACGAAAGACAAATTATGAAAAACATCCTTATCATATTTTTTGTATCAACAGGTATAGGGCAAAATATTGGCTCTACCGATGCGGTTGAAAATGTATTAGATAATCTCCATTTGTATGCTTCGGAAGCAAATGGGGAAAAATATTTTGATTTATTCGCTGAAAAGGCTGTTTTCTTTGGTACGGATATAAGTGAGCGATGGGATAAGAAAGCATTTCAAGAATACGGTATGGCGCGTTTCGCAAGTGGAACTGGTTGGACGTATTTCATGAAAGAGCGTAATGTATTCTTTTCGGATGATGGAAAGACCGCCTGGTTTGATGAAATATTGATTAGCAAAAAGTACGGTGAATATCGCGGTACCGGGGTATTGATATTTTTAGAAACTGAATGGAAGATCGCCCAATATAACCTCCTCCTTCCTATACCTAACAATCTCATGAAAAAATATGCGGCGGAGATAAAAAATTATTACAAACAAAAATGAATTGGGTTAAAGATATGGAGTATCAATTAAACTAATTCTCATTAATATGAAAGACATACAAATGAAGATCAAACTCTTTACAGCCACATTTATTCTCGTAACAGGATGCGCCAATGATCATAAAGAATATTCTATAGATGAATTTATGAAAACTACATCTTTTAGTGGTGCCAGCTTTTCCCACGATGAAAAATCAATTCTTATTCGAAGTAATCAAACCGGTATTTATAATGCGTATAAAATTGAAATTGAATCCGGTGAAATCATCCAACTAACCCATTCAGAATCAAACTCCATTTACACTTTATCCTACTTTCCCCAAGATAAACGCATCCTCTACCGTAGTGATCAAGGCGGCAATGAAATTTGGCATATTTATGTCCAAAATGAAGATGGTTCTACACAAGACCTTACTCCTGGAGAAAATGCCCGATCTTTATTTTCTGGATGGGCCTTCCACGAAAAAAGTTTTTACTATACATCCAATAAGCGCAACCCGAAATATATGGATGTATACGAAATGGATATCCAGTCATTTGAATCTAAAATAATCTTTCAAAATGATGGTGCGCTCAATTACGCTGATGTATCCAATGATGGTCGTTTTCTTGCTCTAAGTAAAACCCACACAAGGGATAATTCAGATATGTATCTTTATAATGTGAAAAGCGGCGAATTAAAGTTGCTCAGCTCACATGTAGGAAATATCAACCATAGTCCAGCGGGTTTTTCAGTAGATTCTAAATCCCTCTATTTTTTAACCGATCAGGATAGTGAATTCAATTTCCTTAAACGGTATAATATTCCATCCGGTGAGATTGAGACGATTCAAAAGGAGGATTGGGATATCTGGTATAATTACTTTTCTCATACGGGTCGATACCGGGTAACAGGTATCAATGTAGATTCACAAACCGAGATCAAAATTTATGATGATGAGAAAAATAGGCATGTAAGGCTCCCGAACCTACCAGCTGGAAATGTCTCTTCTGTATCGATTTCTAAAAGTGAAAAATATATGGCCCTCTACCACGGCGGTGCTAAATCACCATCGGATCTATATCTATTGGATGTAACATCCAAAGCATATCAAAAACTTACGGATTCCATGAATCCAAATGTGGATCCTGCCTATTTAGCAGATGCAAAGGTGATTCGATTCAAATCCTTTGATGGATTGGAGATCCCAGCTGTTTATTATAAGCCACCCCATGCTTCGAGCAAGAACCGCGTCCCGGCCCTTGTCCGTGTCCATGGCGGTCCCGGTGGACAGGCCCGAGTTGGATACCGTGCATCTAATCAATATCTACTGAATCATGGATACGCAATCCTTGATATCAACAACCGGGGCAGCAGCGGATATGGAAAAACATTCCAGACCTTGGATGACCAGGCCCACGGTGAAGGAGACCTGGACGATTGCGTTTGGGCTATCAATTGGTTGCAAAAACAAAATCATGTTGATGGAGAAAAGATCGGTATCGTGGGCGGTAGTTATGGTGGATATATGGTCATGGCGGCTTTGGCATTTCGACCTGATGCTTTTGATGTAGGAGTTAATATTTTTGGCGTGACTAATTGGCTCCGTACATTAAAAAGTATACCTCCATGGTGGGAATCCGCAAAAGAATCATTATATAAAGAGATGGGAAATCCGAATACGCAAGAAGATTACCTTTATTCAATCTCGCCTCTATTCCATGCCAAAAATATTAAAAAGCCGGTTTTGGTATTGCAAGGTGCTAATGATCCACGCGTTCTACAAGTCGAGTCAGACGAAATGGTGGAAGCAGTTAGAAAACAAGGTGTACCTGTTGAATATATAGTATTCCCTGATGAAGGTCATGGATTTGCAAAAAAGAAGAATCAAATAACTTCTAACGAGGCAATTCTCAAATTCTTGGATCAATATTTAAAAGGTGTATCAGAATAAGCATAAAATAAAATGGTAAAAACATCAATTATGAAAAAGCTTATCTATTTGTCTTGCCTTTTCTTATGTACATGCTCAACAAAAATTCATCAGAACAAACCCAATATTATTGTTATCATGGCTGATGATCTGGGCTACGGCGATGTGGGTGTCTATGGTGCGAAACCAGAAAATGTAAAAACGCCTAATATTGATAAACTTGCCGAAGGCGGATTAAAATTTACCAGTGGCTATTGTTCCGCCTCCACCTGCACCCCAACACGATATTCATTCCTCACCGGATCCTATGCATTTCGGAAAAAGAATACAGGCATCGCACCACCCAATAGTCCTGCTATTATCCAACCCGGGACCGAAACTATTGCCTCCCTTTTAAAAAAGGCCGGGTATAAAACTGCCGTTGTGGGAAAATGGCATTTGGGATTAGGCGGACCTGAAGGGCCAGATTGGAATGGAGAATTAAAACCGGGACCACAGGAGATCGGGTTCGATTATAACTTTCTACTTCCAACTACAAACGATCGCGTACCACAAGTTTACGTTGAAAATCATCGAGTTCGTGATCTGGATCCAAATGACCCATTATGGGTGGGTCAGAAGAAACCAAGCCCAGATCACCCTACTGGTATCACGCACCGAAACACTTTAAGAATGAACTGGAACGATGGTCACAACAATACAATCCACAATGGGATTGGGCGAATCGGTTTTTATACGGGAGGTCATACGGCTCGCTTTCGTGATGAGGACTTGGCCGATGCATGGATGAAACAATCTAATAAATGGATTGAAGAAAATAAAGATGAACCTTTTTTCCTATTTTTCTCTTCTCACGATATTCATGTGCCCCGCATGCCCCATGAGCGTTTCCAAGAAAAATCCGGTATGAGTTTCCGGGGTGATGCCATTGTTCAACTGGATTGGAATGTAGGTGAAATTATGAAAACATTAGATCGCCTTGATTTGACAGAGAAAACGCTGGTCATTTTCTGTTCAGATAATGGTCCTGTTTTGGATGACGGTTATGATGATAAAGCCAATGAAGCGCTTGGAGAACACAATCCTGCGGGTCCATACAGCGGTGGAAAATACACAGTTCGTGAGGGTGGTACTCGAACGCCATTCATCACCTATTGGAAAGGTAAAATCATTCCGGGAATTTCTGATGAAATGGTCTCCACAATTGACCTGGCCGCCAGCCTTGCCGCTTTAACAGGTGTCGATTTACCCAAAGAGGGAATGCTTGATAGTTTTAATATTCTAAATGCTCTACTCGGTGAAAAAAGCGCTAAAGGTCGGGATCACATTGTTTCTCAGGATAATGGTCTTCGCGGTAATTACGGATTGCGAGTTGGCAATTGGAAACTCCAGCGCCATGATTCGGAAAGAATGTATAACGGCAACCTTCAAATGGAAGCATGGACTGTACCCCAATACACCCTTTTCAACCTTGCAGAAGATATAAGAGAAATGAATGATGTATATGAAAAATTTCCTGAAGTGGCCATACGAATGAAAAATCAACTTCAATCAATTATCGACAATGGATATACCCGCAAATAATCTTTAGCAAATAAAAATAAAAAAACTATTCGTATTATTTCTGGTACATATCATTAGTTTATTGCGACACATTATAATCATACCGAAATAATAAGCATCAAGCGGGGGTGCCAATCAGTTCAAATTCATTGGACGATTCAATTTTTACATCTATGAATTCTCCTTTTTCTACCGGTGATTTAATATGGACAATATTATCTATTTCAGGAGAGTCAAATTCTGTTCGCCCTACAGAGACAGTATTTCCTTTTTTATCTACTAAGACTTTATAGGTTTTTCCGACCATTGCCATATTTTTTTCAGCACTGATTCCGGCCTGCAAATCCATAATTCGTGCTTTACGTTCGTTCTTTACTTCCGCCAACACATTATCTTTCAGGTCCGCAGCAATAGTGCCTTCTTCCTCCGAGTAAGTAAATACACCTAAACGATCAAACCGTATTTCTTTGACAAAGTCATATAATTCTTGGAATTCAAACTCGGTTTCGCCAGGATAACCAACAATCAGGGTTGTCCGTAGTCGGATATTAGGGATTGTATCTCTCAATTTTTTTATCCGGTTTCGTATTCCTTCTTTACCTAATCCTCTGCGCATGGATTTTAAAATTGAATCAGAAGCATGCTGAATTGGCATATCCAAATAGTGGCATACCTTTTCTGAAGCAGCCATACATTCAATAATGCGCTGGGATAAATGGGCTGGATGCGCATAATGCAGACGAATCCAATCCACATTTAGATTTCCTAGTTCTTTAATCAATTTATCAAGATACACTTTTGGTTTCAAATCCCAACCATAACTGGTAGAATCCTGAGCAATCACTAGTAATTCTCTAATTCCCTGATCTACTAGTTTTTCTGCTTCCCACATAATTGATTCAATCGATCGACTTTTTTGTAGACCGCGCATAATTGGAATACTGCAGAACGAACAGCCATTATCGCAACCTTCAGCAATTTTAAGATACGCATAATGGTTTGGAGTCATAAGTGAGCGAAAAAATAAAGGGTCATCCTGCGCAAAATCTTTTCCAGTAAGAAAAGACACAATTTGCTTGTGATTGTTACTGCCAAAAAAACGATCCACTTCGGGAATTTCCGCAGCCAATTCTTCCGGGTGCCTTTCAGATAGACAACCCATTACTACCAATTGGTTGAGGTTACCGGATTTCTTTAATTCAGCAGCCGCTAGTATCGTTTCAATTGATTCTTCCCGAGCCATTTCCAAAAAGCCGCAGGTATTTACCACAATTGTATCTGCCTCTTCCGGTTCTTGAGTAATTTGAAATTGACTCTTTATTAATCCACCCAAAAGTATCTCAGAATCAACTAATGCTTTGGCACATCCCAGGCTTATTATCGTCAATTTAGGATCAGGCATATACTACGATGCTGGGATACCCAGCAGTCCCTGAATATATTCTTGCCGATTAAACACATATAGATCATCCAAATCTTCCCCCACACCGATAAATTTCACAGGAATACCCAATTCCTTATATAATGGAAAAATGATACCACCTTTGGCTGTGCCATCCATTTTAGTAAGAATCGCACCATCCATTTGCACGCGGTCCGAAAATTCACGGGCTTGAATAAGAGAGTTTTGGCCCAAGCTGGCGTCCAACGTAATTAAAGAATGAATATTGAAATTCGGAAATCGAGATTCAGCCACAAGGTACATTTTTTCCAGTTCCCGCATAAGATTTTTGTAAGTATGCAGTCGCCCAGCTGTATCAATAATAACCATATCCATTGATCTATTCTGCGCCGCAGATAACCCATCAAACAATACTGCAGAAGGTTGTTGCGACTTTTCATTATAAATAATTTTGACATCTAAACGATTGGCCCATATTTTTAGCTGTTCCACCGCTGCTGCTCGATAAGTGTCCGCACCAATCAACAATACTTTTTTACCTAATGATTTATAATATTGTGCCAATTTTGCAACGCTAGTTGTTTTACCGGTACCATTCACACCTACAACCATAAGAGCTGTTGGTTTTTTGTGTAATATTTCTCCATTATTATTTTGAGGTAAAATAGAAATTAAGTAATCGGAAACTTTGTGAATTAGATTATTCATTCGGTGCTTCTCCACCACTTTCAAAATCGCTTGAACTGTAACAAAACCCATGTCAGCCGAAATGAGTGTATTTTCCAGTTCTTCAAGTGATTCTGGACTGACTTTGCGTTGTATCACTGTATCAAAGGCTTTAGAAACGGATTTTCTTGTCCGGCGCAGAGCCTGAAATATTTTTCCTATCAGGGCCATCTAGGACATTTTCTTATATTCTTTGACAAATGTTCTGATGTAGGTCACCCAGCTTACAGTCAACAAAAAGGTTGCGACATAAATTGTGAACTCCTTTAGCCAAGGAAAAGCTTGCCAAGGCCATATATGCACCAGCAAAGCCAGGGCAGTAACACCAGCAGCCCACTTTCCCCACCAGTTAGCACTCGATATAAAATCAGAATGATTCAAAAGATAAATAGCTGGTATTGCAATGACAACATAGCGTACCAGATAAAAGGTAAAAAACCAGCCTGGGAAACGATCCACAAGAGTAAGATAAGCTGCGACAGATAAAATGCAGGCAAAATCAGCGATTGGGTCAATCCATTTTCCAAAATGAGTAACTTCATGTGCTTTGCGCGCAACCCAACCGTCCAAAGCATCAGAAAGTATAGCAATTATAATTAGCACAAATGTAATAGTACCCAAAGCTGGATCCCTTAGAGTATAAATGATTGGTACAGCCAAAAGCGCACGGCCAAGACTTATTATATTTGCCAGTGTTAAAATACGAGTCGGATCTGTTATTTTAATTTTATTTTTCATTAATTAAGACAGTTTTATTTCGTGTCACAATTTGTGCATCTATATCATAAATATAATCACAATGATCTGATACAAAAACTTTATCATGAGAAATAAGTATCAGATATTTATTGATTAAAATTTCTTGAAAAAAACGGCTTAAATTCATTTTTTGCTTCCACCCCAGTCCAAAGGTAGGTTCATCCAATATAAGTACATCATATTCACAGTGAGCCAGAATGATAATTAATGCCAAACGTAGGCTTGACCATGGAATATCTAATGCGGATTGATCTTTAATTATTTCCCAATTGATTTGATATTTGTAAAGTCTATTGATGCATTTATTGACCAAATGTGAATTCATTTTTTGGTTCACCACTAAATTTGATACAAGTGATTCTAATGTATTGGCGCCTAACATCCGTTCCGGGAATTGATCTAGCACGGCGATTCGAGGAACTTTCTTTTTTAGGTGTATTTGAATTTCTCCTTTTTCTGGTAAAATCAATCCAGTAATCAATTTTGATAAGGTTGTTTTTCCTTTTCCGTTTTTACCAATTAATCCGATCGACCTTGCCTGACTAATATTACAATTCCAATTATCGATAACAGGATAATCACTTTTGCTATAACTGAATAAAAGATTGTTAAACTTTATGGCCAGATCTCCTTTTGGATGTTGGTAACTATATCGGTTTAAATCAGGTATCATATCTAATGATTGGAAGCTGGATAAACTTAACTCCCATTTGGTATCGCCAAATGCCAAATCCGTGGGATCAGAAGTAAACCATAAAACTATTTTTCCTCTGGAAATTTTGTTTCTGATCCAGTCTACCCAATTCTCTTTAGAATCATCATTTAAAAATGAAAGTCCATCATCAATAAATACCAACCGAGGATTTGTACTAAATGCCGTCACCAGGTTCAGCATTTCCATTTGACCGCCACTTAGTGTTTCAGGATGCCGATTCCAATTATTAACAAAGGGTAAATCGGACTTCAATAGCGCAAGTTTTTCTTGAAGTTCCTGAGGATGAATCGATTGACATTCGGAGGCAAAGGCTAATTCTGACTCGAGGGTATTAGATAAAATTTGATTTTCAGGATTTTGAAAAACAATCTGGCAAGATTCTGGGATAACGATATTTGTAAATGTGAAATTGGATTCTTGCTCATCTTTTAAACCCGAAAGTGAATAAATAAATTGCGATTTTCCACTTCCACTTTCGCCATAAATAACATGGAGACCAGGAGGGAATGAAATATGCATTGAATTTTCGAATTTCTGAAAATTCAAATTAAAGGAAATATGATCAGTCATGAATTAGGTTACGAACAACCCGCGTAGCAGAACCAAGATTACGATGGATCACTTCAGTTGCTGCATAGCTTGCTTTGATAAATGTAACTCTGTTTTCAAATAAATTTTTGATACCTTCATAGAGAGCCGTCCCATTTTCAATAGAGAATCCACCGCCATCGGCAATCAGTTCTTTCGCTTCATTAAAATTTTTGTGATAGGGACCAAAAAATACAGGTAGACGTGCAATCGCCGGTTCCATCACATTGTGTACGCCACTTGAAAATCCGCCCCCAATGTATGCAACTTGACCATCCCAATAAAGCTGAGATAACTTTCCAATGGAATCAACAATGATTACCCTTGTTTCAATTTGATCGGGATTGTTTAAACCTAATCTAGCTGTCGTAAAATGCTTTAATTGAAAAAAGGATTCGGCTTCAGATACAATCCTATCGCTAGGTTCGTGTGGCACCCAAACCAGAGTTAAATCCTTAATATCCCGCATTAAATTTACAATTGAATCCAAAATAACATGTTCATCTTCTGTGTGGATACTGCCGGCAATCAATCGTTTTGGTCTTAAAAGCACAGATTCTGTCCGTTCTGTGGTGAAATTATCGGATTTCTGTTTGACTTGATCATAACGAGGATTCCCTAAGACGCGAACAATCGGACGTTTCATCGGATGCAAGATGCGCTGAAGTCTTTTATTATCCTGTTCAGAAATCGTATAAATTGCCGATAGAGATCCATAAACATTTCGGTAAAAATTTCGTATTACTGGGGAAAGTTTTGAAGTGCCTTCTGAAAATTGAGCGGCAAACAAAGCGGAATGTATACCCATAGACCTTGATACCCAAATCAGGTTTGGCCAGACATCGTAAGCTGCCAGAATTATTTTTTTGGGTTGGACAAGATTTAAGCATTTTCGTATTAACCAGGGAAAATCGAATGGTAAATAGATTTTGCAATCAATATGCTCATCATTTACATGGTTATAGCCCGATGGTGAAAAAAAACTCACCACAGAAAATGACAAAGGCTCTACTTCCTTTAAGCCTGCAAGGACTGGTTTTACTTGCTCAAATTCCCCATGGGAAGACGCGTGGAACCAATAGATAGTTTTTCCTGTACCAGTACGCTCCATAAAGGATTTTAAATCCTGATAAGATCTGAAGCGCCCAATCATTCCTAATCGTATTTTTTCTAGGAATAAACTGCCAGTGCAAAACATAGCAAACAATAGCGGAAGAAGAATAAGATTATATATTATTTTCCAAAAAATCATCAGCCCAATACTTTCGAAACTGCTGATATAACTTGATCAGGCTGAATTCTAGTCATACAATATTGTTCTTTGCGATAACAGGGAATGCTACCATTTTGGGAACAAGGCCGACACCATAAACTTTTTTCTTCTACAACTTGAGAATTTTTTAAGAACACGCCAGCACCAGTTTCCCGTGATGTTGGTCCCAATAAGGTAATCGCAGGAATACCCAAGGCCTCCCCTGCGTGGAGAAATCCGGTGTCACTTCCAAGGACAAATTCAGCTTGACTAACTATAGCTAAAGATTCTCTTAAATTTGTTTTCCCATGGAAATCGACTACAGGCGAATCTGCAATATTTTTTATCCAATTACAAATGTCATCACCTAACCCACCAATCAATACAGGATACATCTGAAATTGATGAACGCAATCATCAATCACTTTTGCATAACGGTCCGCTTTCCATCGCTTTTGTGACCAAGCCGCTCCTGGAGTGACAACAAAATATTTTCCCTTTAAGTCATACTTATATAAAAATTCACGGACATCACTTTTTTCAGCCTCCGAAACAAATAAATGGGTGCCCTTAACGGAAAAATTTTCCGGTAGAAAATCTTGAATTGGTTCATGGAGCCAAGATCGGATTGAAAAATTTTCCTGAAAATCATTTTTATGAAATGCAAATAATTTGAAACGTTTCCAACGTGGTTTTTTTATATGAACATTTTTTGTATTGATAAACCCTCTTCGAATCACCTGGGAACGAGTTGTATTATGAAGATCAATCGCGAGATCATAACCCATCATTTCTATTTCATAACCAATTTGCCTTAGTCTTTTATAACCAGCATTTATGTCCACTGCATGGACTTTATTAATATGTGGATGCCCTTCTAACAAAGGTGCAAATTTAGAGAGTGTCATGAAATCAATCTTCGATTCAGGGAAATATTGCATTATTGTGTTGACTAATGAGGTAGTCTGCACAATATCTCCAATCGAACTGAAACGCAGGACCAGAATGGTCCGAGGGAGGTTCATAATGAATCAGCCTGTACGCTGAACGTTGAAACTAATCAGGTCCACCATAGATTGCTTATATGGAGAATCTGGATAAGGCGAGATGGCATCCAATGCCTGGTGATTAAATTCTTCTATTTTTTGTTTAGCATAATTAAACCCACCAGCAGAATGAACCATCTCTTTTAAATCATTTAAATCGCTGATGGATTTTCTTTTTTGGGATAATATTTTTTTAACGTGACGTGTTTTTGATTTTGAAAGCGTCTCATAACAGTGAATAAGTGGCAGAGTTAGCATATTTCGCTTTACATCCGCACCTATATCTTTTCCTGTTTGTTTTTCGTTTCCTAATAAGTCAAATAAATCGTCTTTCACTTGGAAAGCCATTCCCAATTTAGTACCGTAGATCATCATCGCTTTTCGGTCTTTTGCCTTTCCAGTGGATGTAATGGCACCCAATTCACAACTTGTTGAAACCAGTGAAGCCGTTTTCTGGTAGATCATTTCATAATACACTTTTTTTGTCATAGATTTTGTTAATGATTTTTCAATTTGAAGAATTTCACCTGCACTAAGTTTTTCGGCGGTGTCTGCAATCAACTGTAAGGCAGAAAAATCTCTTAGACCCACCATATTGATTAGCGCCTTACTTAACATAAAATCACCCATAAGTACTGCAATTTTATTTTTCCAAAGACGGTTAATAGATGGGAATCCACGACGTTTTTCCGCTTCATCAACTACATCATCATGAATTAATGTGGCAATATGAAGTATTTCAATCAATGCTGCCGCGCGATAACTATTTAGGGTAGGCTGGCCACAAATACGCGAAGCTAAAATCGTTAACACAGGGCGAATATGCTTTCCTTTGTGGCGAAGAATATATTTACCAATAATATTAATCAACCGTACCTCAGAGCGAAGTGCATTGCGGAATTCTTCTTCGAATAGCTTGATATCATCGAATATTGGCTCGGTAATATGTTGTAAAGATTTGAGTTCTTTTTTCATCAAGATAAATTACTCTTTTTTCTTTCGATTAACCAACCAACTCACAACAATACTGATTTCATATAAGGCCATTAGAGGAATTGACATCAGGAGCAAGCTTATCGGATCCGGCGGTGTGATAAATGCGCTCAATATTAAAATAACGATAGCAGCATGGCGACGATAATGCCTCATAAATGTTGGTGTTAATAAACCAATTATGGATAGAATAAAAACCAAGACAGGTAATTCAAAAATGAGCCCGCTTCCTATCATTAGCCAAGTAATAAAATTGAAATAATAATTAATTGAAAAATTATTTTGTATTCCGGGCATGCCAACAGATGTAAAGAAATCCAATGAGAAAGGGATAGTAATAGTGTAAGCGAAAACCAGTCCAGTCAAAAATGAGAGATAGGTAAAAATAATCAGCGGCGTTACGTATTTCTTTTCATTCATATATAAACCAGGAACAATGAATTTCCACAATTGATATGTTAAAACAGGAATAGCTAAAACAAAACCACCAATCAGGGCGATCCCCCACTTGATCATAAACATTCCTTGAACTTTCAACACTTGCAAATCCATCGGTGTTGTTAAGTCTCTGGTGGGTCTTATTAAAAAATCTATGAGTGGATCAATATAGAAAAATGTTATCAGTGCCCCCACTAACACCGTTCCCAGCGATTTAATAAGTCGCCAACGTAATTCCTCCAAATGGTCTAGGAAAGGCATGGACTTTGAAAGCTTATTCATTGGCACTGTCTAGAAGTCTTTTGACCACTTTGTACGGCGATTCATTGGTCATACTTAAATTATGAACAGAGGCCTCCAATTGATCCAATCGTTCTTGCGACCAGAATTTACCAAGAAGTCGATCTTGAATTAAATTCAATACTCTATTACGGTGGCGATCCGAATATTTCTGACTCATCAACCCTTTTTCTATCATTACTTCGGTTAAATTGGTTAATCCTTTGTAGAGTTCCGAAATTCCTTCATTTCGATCTGCAGATGTATTATAAATCGGTGGTTCCAAATGGTCTTTCTTGGTAGTCGAATGTAGAATACTTTTTAAAGATTGAGCCAATCGATCAGCTCCTTGACGGTCAGATTTATTTACTACGAAAATATCAGCAATTTCAATCAGGCCCGCTTTCATCAGTTGAACCTCATCTCCCGATTCGGGCACCAGGACAACTATCGTTAAATCAACAGCTTTGGCTACATCGAGTTCTCCTTGGCCCACACCAACTGTTTCAAAGATTACCACATCTTTACCGCTAGTGGCAAGAATATCACCCACATCCTGGGCTTTGCGGGCCAACCCACCTAAATCGCCATGGGATGCCATACTTCTGATAAATACATTATCATCCCATATATAATGATTCATCCTCACACGATCTCCTAGAAGCGAACCCCCGGTAAAAGGACTGGTGGGATCTACAGCCACAACTCCAACACTTTTACCATCTGATATAATCTGCTGGATTAACTGATCAGTAAGTGTACTCTTTCCTGCGCCGGGAGGGCCGGTAACACCAAGCCTTAATGCTTGGTTAGCATGGTCATGTACCTGCTGGAAAAATGTATCTGGTATTTCAGCGTTATTTTCTATCTGGCTGATGACCCTTGAGAGGCAACGGTGATCGTTCGATCGAATTCGATCCAGCGTATCAAAATCCATTATAATGCAGTATTATTTAGGCAAATACTCGACGGAAAGCATCAAAATTATAAATCGTAAGATTCCTATTTTTCCGTCTAACCAATTTTTTATCTTCTAGCAATTTTAAGGTGCGCGATACTGTTTCTCTGGATGTGCCTGCCATGTTGGCAATATCTTGCTGATAAGGTAGGTTTTTTACAGTAACATGACCTTGTTTTATTGTACCTAATTCTCCTGCCAGTCGAATCAGAGTAATTCCAATACGATGTTCGGAATCACTGAGTGAAAGGCTTTCAATCTGCTGGTCACTTTTCCGTAAACGAATTGCCAATTCTTCTAATAATGCAATGGCTATTTTTGGATACGATTCTAAACAATCCAGGAAATCACTGCGAGAAAGGGTTAGTACTTTTGCGTATTCATTGGCAACAATATTGGCTGAACGTCCCTCGCCATCCAAAAGAGACATTTCACCAAAAAAATCACTTTCTCCTAACATAGCCAGAATAACTTCCCTGCCATCAGCACTAAGGCGAGTAACTTTGACGGCACCTTGAGTAATAATAAAAAATGTTTCACCCATACTTTCTTCTAAAAGGATCATCTGTCCTTTTTCATAAACCCGGGGCACCATATTTGATGCAATCTTTGTTAAATCTGAATCTGTTAAGTCAGTAAAGATAGGAACATTGCGAAGATGGTCGGTTTTACTCATATCCAAAAATACACTTTAAAAGACAATAGATGAAAAAGGTAAAATTAAGACAATTCCAATTAACCAGCTGTGATCAATGTCACAGAATTAGTGTTTATTTTCCTTCTGAAAACTGATTGGTTAATTTTACCTCATTCCTCCAAATCTACCAATAATTTTACTAGTAGAGTAGCATCATTTTCAATAATTTTGCCACCGAATTTTTAATAAATACTTAAGGATTAAAATGGACAGACATCCGCAACAGATCAAACGAGAACGCCAGGATAAAAAACGTCATGAATTTAATGTGGCCAAAATATCACATATGAAGACAGCAATCAAACGTGTATTAGAGTCCAATAATGCAAGTGAAGCGGAAGGTCTTTACAAAAATGCCGTCAAAACTATCGATAAGATGGTAAGCAAAGGTCATTTAAAGAAAAATACCGCTGCCCGCAGAAAATCTCAGATTACCCGGCATTTTAATTCTTTATCTAATTGAATAATTATTAGAATATAATCTATATATAAAAACCCCCTGCATTTGCAGGGGGTTTTTTATTTTTTCTTATCGTGTTATGGTAAGCCTGAAAATCCAAGACAGATTATAATATTTTCTGCCTCAGACTCAAAACGACAAAATTATTTAGCTATCCGAAACCTGATAATTGGGTGCTTCTTTCATGATTTTCACTTCATGAGGATGGCTTTCCTTCACTCCGGCTGAAGTGGTTTGTATAAATTCAGCCTTACGGTGGAAATCCCTAATATTCTTAGCACCACAATAACCCATGGATGACCTTAGCCCTCCCATAAGCTGGTGTATTGTATTGCGAACAGATCCACGATAGGGCACCATCCCTTCGATCCCTTCTGGCACTAGTTTGGTCGCCTCAGCTCCTTCCTGAAAATAACGGTCACCACTTCCCTGCTGCATTGCTCCTAGTGAGCCCATACCACGGTAAGATTTATATTGACGACCTTCAAAAAGGATAAATTCGCCGGGGCTTTCATCCATTCCTGCTAAAACACTACCCATCATTACAACTTCAGCACCAGCAGCGATGGCTTTGGCTAAATCACCACTGTATCGAATTCCTCCATCGGCAATCACGGGTATATTATGGTTATTTGCTTCATCAACACAATCCATTACACTTGAAAGCTGGGGCACACCCACTCCGGCAACAACGCGAGTAGTGCAGCTAGCACCTGCACCAATGCCCACTTTTACACAATCCACACCAGCGTCAATAAGCGCTTTTGTTCCGCTGGCAGTGGCCACGTTTCCAGCTATGATTTGTGTATTTCCCACAGACTTCTTTATATTTTTCACAAATTTTAATACGCTTGCCGAATGACCATGGGCAGTGTCAATCACAATTATATCTACTTCTGCATCAGCTAAAGCCTTGGCCCGTTCCTTGGCATTTTCATTCACGCCAATTGCAGCACCAACCCTTAGGCGACCATTTTCATCTTTACAAGCATTTGGAAAATCTTCTTTTTTCTGGATATCTTTTACAGTAATTAATCCGGCCAAACTGCCTTTTTTATCCACCACTAATAGTTTTTCGATTCTATGTTTCTGCAATACTTCTTTGGCTTCATCCAGGGTAGTCCCTTGAGGTACAGTTACCAATTTTTCTACTGTCATGCGGTCCCGTATTGACAGACTATCATCTGTCTCAAAACGAATGTCTCGGTTGGTGATAATTCCAATCAGTTTTCCCTTCTCTACTACAGGTAATCCGCTGATGTGATAATTTGCCATGATATCCTTTGCATCCCGAATGGTCTTATCAGCAGAAAGAGTTACTGGATTCACAATCATACCGCTTTCGGAACGCTTCACTCGGTCTACCATTACAATTTGCTTTTCGATCGATAAATTTTTATGAATAATCCCGATACCACCTTCTCGGGCCAAAGCAACAGCCATATCGCTCTCTGTTACTGTATCCATCGCGGCGGATAGTAAGGGTATATTCATAGTAATATGATTTGTCAATCGGGTCTGTAATTCAACATCCCTAGGTAGAACGTGGGATTCCTGAGGGACCAGCAAGACATCGTCAAAAGTTAATGCTTGTATAAATGGAGGTCTGTTCTTCATCATGCTATAAAACGTTTATACGCCGAGAGACACTGTTTACAATTTTACCGGATTGAATAAGATCATTAATAGTTTCAATATCATCTGCCAGAGGATGATCATCTGTTGTCAGCATGTGATGGCGTCTTAATAGATTCATCATTGGAACCAAGCCTTTACCCGAAGACATTTTTTTATGAAAACGGTGGTTCACATTCGCAGCGGTTAATAACTCAATCGCTAAAATAGCCCTCACATTATTTAGAATACGCAAACATTTCCGCCCTGCCCAAGGCGCCATGCTGACAAAGTCTTCCTGTCCAGCCGAAGTTGAAATGGAATCTATGCTTGCTGGATGAGCCATAGTTTTATTCTCCGAAGCCAATGCTGCAGCCGCTACTTGAGCTATCATAAAGCCAGACTCCAACCCAGGATTGACCGCGGCAAACATGGGGATCCTGTCTCCAATTCCTTTCATGATATAATTGATACGCCGCTCTGCTATTGCACCAATTTCGGCCATAGCAATGGATAGGGTGTCCAAAGCCTGGGCTACAGGTTCCGCATGAAAATGACCGGAATTCATCACCTCTCCATTCGGAAATATCAGTGGATTATCTGAAACAGAATTCAATTCATTATCAATAATTTTTTCAGCATTAGTATACACCTCACGGCTGGAGCCATGAACATGAGGAATACATCGGATAGAATATGGATCTTGAATGTTTCCACAATCCTCATGGGATTTAACAATTTCACTATCGACAAGCATTTGATAAACATTAGTGGCAGATTGAACTTGTCCTTTATGTTTTTTTAATCGATGAATTTTAGGATTAAATACGGTTCGGGTTGAAAGACTTGCCTCTGTTGTTAAAGCACCGGTGATATCGGCTGTTTTCAGAATGATGTAAGATTCGGCTAAGGCACGGATACCTAGTGCAACAGAAACTTGTGTTCCATTAACAAGGCTCAAACCCTCCTTTGCTTCCAATACAATTGGGTTCAAATTGGACTCCTTCAGAGCGATCATTGCTGGAACAATTCTGTCCTGATAGTGAACATCCCCTTCGCCTATCATACCTCTGGCCATATGTGCCAAGGGCGCTAAATCGCCTGAAGCCCCCACCGATCCTTTCCTTGGGATTATAGGAAGAATATCATGGTTAAGCATATCTACCAAAAGTTGAGCCAATTTAGGCCGTACACCGCTATAACCTTTCGCGTAAGTCATTAACTTGAGCACCAACATAAGTCTCGTAACACCTAGATCTAATGGCTTACCGATACCACATGAATGGGAACGGACCAGATTCAATTGAAGCTTTTTGAGATCCTTAACACTGATAGATACATTGCCGAGTTTTCCAAAACCAGTATTTACTCCGTAAACCTTGCGTTCTGTTTTGAGGATTTGCTTTAATATTTTATTGGATTCACGAATAGATTTTTTTGCACCTGGAGAGAGGCGGACGCGAATAGGACCATCTAAAAACGGCGCGAGTTTTTGCCAGGAAATTGATTCCTGAGAAATAAGTTGTGTTCCCATTAGTAAATTTAGGCTATTTCACGAACATGTAACAAGCAGAGACAAAACCAGTTTTTCTTGTTTGTCTTTCCCCTAACTTTAACTTTACAATGGAATCTAGAGAACTTAAGATAAGATTAAGCTTATGAGATTTTTTCCTCATTACTACCATAACATTTTTTGTTAATTAAATTAAATCCTTAGCTTTATAAATGCCCTCATTGATATTTTTTCATTTAACACAGGAGACTGTTTACTATGAAGTCCAAATCCATAAACCTGGCAATTCTAGCGCTTACAATTCCATTGTATTATTTAGGATGTTCAATGGGTAATACCGAAGATTTTAAGGTCCGAGTAGACCGTTTTGCCGATATAGAGATTCTTCGTTACCAAGTACCAGAGTTTGAAAAACTTTCTTTACGCCAGAAAAAATTTGTCTATAACCTTTCCGAGGCAGCGTTGAGTGGTCGAGATATTCTATATGACCAAAACTATAAACATAATTTGACCATTCGACAAACAATTCATAACATCGTTGAAGGCTATAAAGGTGATAAAAACACAAAGTTTTGGAAGCAGTTCATAGTCTACGCAAAACGCATTTGGTTTTCTAATGGTATACATCACCATTATTCAACACTGAAAATCATTCCAGAATTTAATAAGTCCTACCTTGCTGAACTGATCAATAACACCAATGGAAAGTTTCCACTGAAGAACGGTGAGAGCACGGATGAATTTATCGAATGGCTTACACCAATCCTTTTCGATCCTGAAATTGATGGGAAACGTGTTAACCTCGACCCTGAAGTAGATATTATTTCTACGTCAGCTAATAACTATTATGATGGCGTTTCTCAGGATGAGGCGGATATGTTTTATTCAAATATGAAAGATCCCAATGACTCTACACCTATCTGGTACGGACTTAATTCCCGTCTTACAAAAAAGGAGGGCAAGGTAGTGGAAAAGGTCTGGAAGTCCGGAGGCCTTTACGGCGATGCCATTGATCAGATTGTCATGTGGCTAGAAAAAGCCAAAGAGGTCGCTGAGAACGATTCTCAAACTAAGGAGTTGGAAATCCTGATTGATTACTATCGCTCGGGTGACCTTAGGACTTGGGATAAATATAATATAGCCTGGGTAAAAAATACAGAAATTGACATCGATTACATTAACGGATTTATAGAGGTCTATGGCGACCCTAAGGGTATTAAGGCATCTTATGAATCGGTTGTGGAGATAAATGATTTTGAAGCAACAGCCCGTATGAAGACCCTTTCAGCAAACGGACAGTGGTTTGAGGATAATGCTCCTATTATGGATTCCCACAAACGGGCAAAAGTTCAGGGTATCACTTACAATGTGGTAAGTGTGGCCATGCTCGGAGGTGATGTGTCACCCAGTTCACCGATTGGGATTAATTTACCCAACTCTAATTGGATTCGATCCAATTTTGGATCAAAATCTGTGAGTCTGGGAAATATTACGGCAGCATACGATAAGGCCCGAAGTGGCGGTTTTGTAGATGAGTTCGCCTACACGGATAAAGAAAAGGAACGGTCCAAAGAGTACGGATCATTCGCAGGAAGGATACATACAGCTATGCATGAGGTATTAGGACACGCCTCAGGCAAACTTGAAGAAGGAGTTGGAACACCAAAAGAGACACTGAAGAAATATGCTTCTACTATTGAAGAAGGTCGCGCCGATCTTTTCGGATTGTATTATATCATGGATCCCGAACTTATAGAAATGGGTTTGGTGGACTCAGACGAAGTAGGTAAGGCGGAATATGATGGATATATTAGGAATGGACTCATGCTCCAGCTTAGGCGTCTGCAACCTGGTGAAAAAATAGAACAGTCGCATATGAGAAACAGAGCATATATTTCACATTGGGCTTTTGAACAAGGGCAACCAGATAATGTCATTGAAAAGAAAATAAGTGATGGCAAAACCTATTTTGTAATAAACGACTATGAGGCACTGCAGAAGCTTTTTGGTGAGCTACTGCGAGAGATTCAGCGGATAAAATCACAAGGTGATTATGAAGCGGCAAAACAATTAGTAGAAAAATATGGCGTAAATGTGGATCAGGCTATTCATGAAGAGGTACTTGAACGAAGTAAAGCACTGAACATTGCACCGTACGCTGGGTTTATGAACCCTCATTATCAACCTGTGACTGACGAAAATGAAGCAATCACAGATATTATGATAACCTATCCGGATAACTTCCTAGAACAGATGCTCTATTATGATAAGCATTATGCATTATTACCATTAGAGAACAATTGATACAGATCGCATAACGTGGTAAAACGGCGTCCTTAAACTGTATGATTTCTATCCTTGGAATCCCTTTAGATGAGAATTCATCTTTTCTCAGAGGGCCCGCTAAAGCACCTAAACTGATTATGGAAGCTTTTTATTCCGATGCTTCCAACATGTTTGCAGAAAATGGGATCGATTGCGGGGATCAGTCAAAATTCACTAACCTTGGAGACATGCAACTGCCATCAGGGAATTCGGCCATGAATTTGATCAAAAAAACAGTCGCAAAACAACTCGATAAAGATCAGATGGTGCTTTCCTTAGGTGGCGATCATTCTATTACATTTCCAATCATACAGGCCTATGCACAAAAATATAATAATTTGAATATTTTACACTTTGACGCTCACCCTGATTTATACGACAATTTTGACAATAACCCTTATTCCCACGCATCTCCATTTGCCCGCATCATGGAAAATAATCTTGTGGATCGACTGGTCCAGGTAGGTATCAGAACATTAAATACCCATCAAAAATCTCAGGCCGAACGCTTCGGGGTAGAAATCATAGAAATGATAGATTTTAACCCCGAGGCCGTATTTATATTCGATGGCCCAGTTTACATTTCAATTGATATGGACGGTCTTGATCCAGCCTTTGCACCAGGCGTATCTCATTTTGAACCAGGGGGACTGTCCACACGCGATATTATTCGGATCATTCATCAGCTAAAAGGTAATGTTATTGGCAGCGATGTTGTAGAATACAACCCTGACAGAGACATCAATAACATGACAGCCATGACAGCAGCCAAACTGATGAAAGAGGTCCTCGGAAAAATGGTGTTATTATAGATTTTACTGCGAAAAGCGTGCGACAATATCCATGTACCGCTTTGACCCTTCCCGCAGTGTCCTTACCTGAGTAGTAAAATCGACTTCATATAATCCAAACTTCATTTCGTAACCCTCTGACCATTCAAAATTATCCATTAGAGACCAGTAATAATAACCGCGAATATCCGCACCTTCTTTGATAGCTTTAGACACTGCATAAAGATAACGCTCAATATATCTTCTACGACGGTCATCTTTTTTATCGGCAATACCGTTTTCTGTAATAATTATAGGCACATCGATGTCCTTAGCCCTTTTAATTGAGCGATAAATTGCTTCCGGATAAATGGGATAGAACATATCGGTCATTTCTTCATCAGGATAAAATTCAAAGCGGAAAAATTCCTTGGTATTTAATCGGGATTTTACCCGCTGGTGAGAATAGTTATTAAGACCAATAAAGTCTAAAGTACCGAGACCACTTTTATTAATGTATTTTACTTTATCCATGCCCGGCATACTGAACAAAAATTTACCGGTTTGAAAGTAATCTAGAGCACTTTGATTAAATACCTCATCTAATATGCTGCAAACAAACCAATCCAGGGGATTCCAGCGGTTATAAGGATCAAAAGGAAAAACATTTTTAACAATACCCACTTGATAATTTTTTCCATCTACATGGCTTTTCAATGCTTCATACACCCTTGTGTGTGCAACTAGTAAATTTTTCATGACTTCACCGGCCAGTTGAGGATCCTTCTTCCCAGGAGGCCAGACACCATTGAAATACCCCTGGCTGGTATATACGGCCGGTTCATTTATCGTACACCATATTGCCACATGATCTTTAAGCGAATCGAACACGCGTTGACTGAACCGGACGAAATACCGAATATTTGCTTCATTTTCAAAGGCGCCCATATCTTCGAACCACAGGGGGTTGGTAAAATGGTGTAAAGTGACTACCGGTGTGATTCCGGCGGCTTTCAAGGCGAGACATACATCGCGATAATGCTGGATTGCAGACTCATCGAAATTTCCTGCTTCCGGTTCAATTTTACTCCATTCAACCGAAAAACGATAAACACCAACCCCTAAAGCCTTGATCAGCTCAATGTCTTCTTTATAACGGTTCCAGTGATCGCATGCTACTATTGAACGGTCACCATTATGGATTCTCGGAGTGCCATCTTCCTTGAGGCCCCCTTCCCAACGGGACCAATTATTATTGCAATTACCTTCTACTTGATGGGAAGATGTGGCCACACCCCACTGGAACCCTGGGGGAAAATCTATTGTATCTACTTCAATTTCATTCCAGTCCCAACGAGTTTCAGGGTGACGAACCTGCATAGTTATAACATAGATAAAAATCAAAGCAAACGGAGCTGCCAGTATCAAAAGCCATGGTTTAGTTTTAAATGATATCAATATTGAATCAGTTTAATTCATCCACACTGCTAAATACGGTCATGTCTACCGGAATGGCTTCGCTGAAAGCTATTCCATAGCGTTTGTTGACCACTCGATCATCCATCACGATAAAGATACCCTCATCATAACTTGTACGGATCAGCCGGCCGAAACCCTGGCGGAAGCGTATCACCGATTCTGGCAGCGCATAATCCATAAAACTGTTACCCCCCTGTGACTGGATCAAATTACCATACGCTTTGACCAGAGGTTCTGTTGGAACATCAAATGGCATCTTGACAATAATAAGGATCTCCAATAGTTCACCAGGTAGATCTACACCCTCCCAGAAGGCGTTCGTACCCAATAAAATTCCGTTGGCAGATTGATGCATACCTCGAATAAGACCTGTGCGGGATGATTGTCTTTTCTGCGCAAATATTGGCAAGCCTCTACTACCCGCTTGCCGCTGTAATAATTGATATGTGCTTTCCAACTGGGCCCGGGATGTAAACAGGACCATCATGCGTTTATTATAGCGTTGATGACAAGAATAGATCATATTTGCTAAAGCATCGGGGGTTTGTCCATCCGTACCAGAATATTGATAATAGGTAACCTGTTCGTTAAAATGGAAGGGGCTTTCAAATACGGCTGTTTTCAAGTCGTCGAATTCCACACCGTTTAGACCTGTCCTTTGGAGAAAATAATCAAATGATAAATCGGTACGAAGGGTTGCACTTGTCAGTATTGAATGATCCAATTCTTTAAATAATCCACTTGACAGGTCAGGCCCGATATCGACTGGTGCCCCCTGGACCATAAGGATCAATTGGGTCTGGCCACGGATATTTTTGAAACTGCCTTCATACCAGTACACCCAATCATCGTCTTGGTTTGTCGTTAAAGCCTGAATAAGAAGTAAAGAATCGGTCATTAAACCTTCTCCACGATCGAATAATTGATGAAGTTCCAGAAAATCTTCCCTGGTTTCGTCAATATCCAGTAATGCTTCCCGCAACCTGCGTACCTGGTTTCTGGCACCATGGAAACCACGATTCACTTGTTCGATATCACCTTCCAACGGTCCAAATTCTTCTGCCAGATTCTCAATAATAAGCTTCGTTGAATATTTTGCTTCCGGATTAAATCTATGTAGACTGTTTCCAACAAGTTTTTCGAAGAATATTTTCATTGATTCCCGACATTTTTTAATAGCTCTCCCAAGTTCATTCCTTAACCCTTCAAAATCAGGGTGGAGCGCTCCTAGGGATTTCAATTGATTATTCCAGCGCCCAGAATGGGAATGCTCAGGATCAATTCGGTCCAGAAAATACCCTAGGGACCGCTGATCTAATACGGCGGTTAACTGGCGATAAGCTATCTTGGCTACGTTGTGTGCTTCATCAATGACCACCAACTGGTGTTCTGGAAGAAAACCCATCCCTTCTCCTGCTTCCACCCGTGCTTTAGCTTCCGAAACTAATAGGGCATGGTTTACAACAATTAAATTAGCGTTGTAGACCATTTTTCTTAAGGGGCCAAAAAAACACCCGTTATTACGAGCACAAATTGGTGAAGTGCAAAACCCGGGTTCACTTTGAACCAGTGCCATGAGCCTGAAAGTATATCCATTGGTAAACCCGGGGCACTCATCCATATCCCCAGTCTGGGTCCATTCCAGCCAAACCATTAACGGGACGAGGTACATAGCTTCCTCAGCGTTTAACATTTTATCGAAACTGCCAATCAGCCAGTTCAATCTGGACTTACAAATATAATTATTTCGGCCTTTCAGCACTACGGCCTGGACCGGCGCATTAATAGCTTTCGTTAATTGCGGTAAATCTTTATTAAATAATTGATCCTGAAGATGCTTGGTATAACAGGATATAATTATGGGTCCATTTTCCGGATTGGAAATATTACTTTTAATCACAGGAAATAAATAGGCCATACTTTTACCCAAACCTGTCCCCGCTTCTACCACGCCGATCCCACCAGGGCTGGTTATAATGTCATCGATAAACTGACTATAGTTCACCTGGTTTGGGCGATCTTCATAATTGTCATAAGATTGGCTCAGGTATCCGTTCGGACCAAATACTTCCTCACTATTCATAGATTTGATATCATTCTTACCTTCGCGGATAAAGATATTGGCATTCTCCGGCTTGGAAATTTTAGACTGGATCAGTCCATTTTTTAAATCACCTGTTTGGGTAAGAGCGTTGGCAATATCTATGAATAATTCTTTATTATGGACTTGAAATGGCTTGAGCAAGGCCACAATTCTTGATATTAAATCAAGGTTATAGCTGGCTGCTTCCTCGATGAATTTCACAAAAATTTTACCGCAGTTCTCTGTATCATATTCAGCCCGGTGTGCTCCTTCCGTAGATAAACCAAAATAATCGGAAACAGCGCTTAAATTATGTGTTGGCTGGAAAAACAGTAATGCCCGTGATAAAGTGAGCGTATCATATAATTTTCGATCGCTTAATTCTTTCTGATGTCTTAAGGCCATTTCCTGGAGAAATGAAAAGTCAAATGGCATATTATGGGCCACTAATGGATAATCACCTATAAATTCGAAAAGGTTATCCAAAATATTATTTTCAGCAGGTGCATCTGCTACCATTTCATTTGTGATTCCCGTGATTTCCTCAATCAGTTTGGGAATTGGTATACCGGGATTGATCAGTGTTGTAAATCGATCTGCAGGGACTCCATCTTTAAATAGAATGGCTGCTACCTCCATAACCCGATCAACCTCAACCTGCAGGCCAGTCGTTTCAAAATCGAGGGCGATAAATGCTTCTAAGTGAAGTACTTTTAAAAGATCCGAACGGTCCATTAACGCGCAGCCGTTTTAATTATTTCGACCGGCGGGTATATCAACTTTAAATGAAGGATGTACGGTTCCGTGACAGAAATAATGATAATAGCGTAAAATCCAAAATAAAAGTATTACGGGAAATAAAAACCAAGGAAATCGCATGGCCAAAAACATGGCCGGGATAAAGACAACATACATACGGCAACGCTGCAAATGCCTGACTGCAGCTGGAAATATCAGCGCCACGAGCGGAAAAGGAGAATAAACAGCGGCAATTGTGCTAATCATGGGGTCATTATTGTATGTTCCTGCAACCGTGGCCAAAAATGTCAGAAACACAATAATTGATAGCATAGTCGCCATTTTTACTTTCAATGGTACTGACTTTTCACCCACATCATTTATCATGATTGGAATTGCATAAGTTAAATGGCCAACGATAAAATAAATCAAGTAGGGCAGCCCATAAGTCAAAACCAAATAATCAAACCCTTTTGGAATGGTGCCCAGTAAAAACAGTATAAACCCCATCAAAAACATCCATAATCCTGACTTTACTGAATCAATCTTTTGTGTTAAGACTGGAAACCGTTTATCCCAATAGGTAGCAAAAGCAAGAATTACTAACAATACATACGATAATGAGGACCAATCCCAATAAAACCATCGGTCTTCAATATGGTGAGTCACATTGGCACCGGCCAGGACCATGCACCACACTCCGAACCACCGTTCCGGATTCAGAGCCGCAAATCCATCTAATTTGCGAAATGTATTCGATAAGGTCTGGTATCGGTTTGATCCTCGGGGGAAATACTTTTCTGCCAGCAAAAATTATCCAATCAAAGCCTTGCCAAAGATTTCGGCATATACTTCATTAAAAATGATAAATGCTACCACGGCGGCCGCGATTGTTAATACTATTTGAACTAACCCGGATGAAATATTGGTATCTTCCATACCAATTTTAAGCTCTGCCATAAAATTGGGAATACCCCATTTTCTTAAAATGAAAATCGCTGTAAGCATTCCACCAATTGGCAACATATATTTTGCGGATAAATAATCCATTACATCAAAAAATGTCATCCCAAGAAATTCTGTGATATTGACTCCACCCCCCATTGATAAAGAACAGAATACACCTACGATAGTTATAACGGCACCAAATTGTATCGTAGCTTTTTTCCTTGACCATCCTTTCTGATCAATGAAATAAGCAGTAACTACTTCAAGAATTGAAATTGCCGATGTGAGAGCTGCCATAAAGAGCAAGACGAAGAACATTGTTCCCCATAAAGTACCCCCAGCCAATTGTGAAAATACGGAAGGTAAAACGACAAAGATCAGACCCGGACCTTCTGCAGGATTTGCACCTAAAGCAAAAACAGTAGTAAAAATAGCTATGCCTGCCAGCATGGCGATTGCCGTGTCAAGTGCAATGACCCATACGGCTGAGTTCAATAAATTTTGTTTTCTATTCAGATAACTGCCATAAGTGATCATGGTTCCCATACCGAGGCTTACTGTAAAAAAAGAGTGTCCTAATGCTAAAACAATGGAATTAGCCGTCAAGTCCTCAAAGCGTGGGTTAAATAGAAAGGAAATCCCTTTCATGCCTCCTGGAAGCGTCATACCGCGGACCGCAAGTACAGCTAGCAAAACTACAATAAGCGGCATCATTATTTTTGACCATTTTTCAATTCCGCCCTTTACGCCATTCACAATAACCCAAACACAAAAGGCCATGAAGAATACTTGATATATAATTGGGCTCCACGTATCCGTAATAAAAGTATTGAAAACTTTCCCAGCAGCATCAGGATCCCCTGCTAATTCATTGAAACCACCAGTGATAGAAACAATAACGTATTTCAAAACCCATCCACCGACCACACCATAGAATGAAAGAATAACAAAAGCTGATGCTACACCAAGAAAACCAACCCATTTCCAGTTCGTGCTAGGAGCTAATTGCTCGAAAGCACCAACCGGGCTTAATTGTGTTTTTCTTCCAATGACAAATTCGGCAATAACGATTGATAGACCAACAACGAGAATACATGCCAAGTATACTAGGGTAAAGGCCGCCCCGCCATTTTGCCCAGCCATATGGGGATATTTCCAAATATTTCCAATTCCTACCGCTGAACCTGATGCGGCTAGGATAAATCCCAACTTTGAACCCCATTGTTCACGATTCTGACTCATTTTTCCTGATTACCTTCCTTATTAGGCTGCTCTAAATCCTCATTCATTACTTCTTTAAATGGATGTAAATGTGCTTCTACTATGGCATCTAAAAGACCGTAAATATAGACAAAACCAATCCACCATCCATATTTGTTTCTTTGTTCTAAATAGTCTTGTTTTATCGAACTGTCCGTACCAGAATAATTGTTATACTTATTGGCATTATCTGCATAAAAGTAGGCTGATCCAATCGTTAAACCAACAAATAGAGCCCCCTTGATTGTTTCGCCGTTATAAAACTGTCCACCTCCAGGAAACATAAGTGCTCTTTTCATAGCTTGCTGAGGTGTTCTTTTTGAAAGACTGTCCACTTCCTGGCCAAACAATGGTAAAATGATAACAAAGATCAGAAAACGCTTTTGTTTCATCTAATAACTATAATGCAGCAATACACTCAATTTCCACATCGGTCCCAACCGGCAATCCGGAAACCTCTACCGTTGACCTTGCCGGTGCATTATCTTCATTCAAATATTGATTGAAAACTTTATTCACTTCAGCAAATCTGCCCATATCCGTCAGGAAAACTGTAAATTTGACCACTTTGGATAGATCGGATCCAGCTCGTTCTAAAATTGCAGATAGATTACGAAAAACCTGTTCAACCCGAGACGTAAGATCACCTTCAACCAACTGGCCCGTATCCGGATCAATGGCAATCTGTCCAGCAGTGAATACAAACCCATTGGAAATTACTGCTTGGTTATAAGGACCAATCGGGTTCGGTGCATGAGCGTCAGAGATAACTTTGCGATCCATTTTATTCCTCCAAATTAATTGAACGCAGCACAGGCAAGGCCGATTGCAGGGTCAAACTCTCTTTTTCCATCGGTATTTATCTTTCTGAGGATGAATTCACCAACAACACCAACTTGCGCTTCAAAGAGATGCCCACCTTTTACATCCATACTGTGATTACTGATTGTAATGTGGGCATGAATGAATGGCTCCCCGTCTTTTAGTAATACATTACCCTGATAGGATGTTAATTCCCATATTTCATCAAATTTTTTGGTTACATATTCTTTTTGTGCCAAGTCATAGGCACCCACTTCAATTTCTTTGATTGCACCGATACCTGAAAGTTGTCCATTAATAATACTTTGATCCTTGCAAAACTGAGTTAAGGTAGCCATAATCGGCTCGTCCTGCTCGAGGTAAATGATGTAAGTGTCGCCATCTTGCCTGTACTGCATTTTTCTGAATCATTCCTGTATTACTTTTTTAATGATACCTAAACTTTTAGCCATAGCACTTTTTAAGCCTTTGGCATCTTGTCCACCAGCAGTTGCCAGGTGAGGTTTTCCGCCGCCGCCGCCGCCCATCTCATTGCCGATTAATCCAGCCAAATCTCCCGCATTTACGCCTCTTTTTACCAGATCCTGACTTACAACAATAACAACCAATGGTTTTTCAGCTTCAGCTCCAAGCACGCCCACACCACTTTTAAGTACCGTTAATAAGGAATCTCCATATCCTTTCAATTCATCCATAGATCCTGCATCCGTCATTTGTATTACAATACTTTGGTCACCAACCAATTTGGCCTTTTGAACCAGTGATTTGGCATTAAATGCTGTACCCGATTTCTTTTGGCGTTTTAATTCTTTCTCTATTTTCTTTTTCTGCGCCAATAGTTGATCGATACGTTCAGAAACTTGTTCTATACCAGAATTTAGCTGGCTTTGAATATTGCCAAGGGCAGCAGCCTGCTCCTGGATATATTCCACTGCTTTCGGTCCGGTAACAGCAACGATCCGGCGTACACCGGATGCCAGAGAGCTCTCTTCTGTTATTTTGAATAAACCAATATCCCCCGTGCGTTCCACATGGGTTCCACCGCACAGTTCCATGGAAAAATCAGCCACAGTGACTACCCGTACTTCATCTCCATATTTTTCGCCAAACATGGCAACAGCGCCTTGTTTTTTCGCTTCATCAAAATTTTTCACTGAAATATCTAAAGCATTATTCAATAGGATTTCACGATTTACCATGGTTTCTATTTCACGAATTTGTTCAGCAGTCAATTTTTCAAAATGGGTTAAGTCAAATCTGAGATAATCGGGATGCACAAGAGATCCTGCCTGGTGGACGTGATCACCCAATATTAACTTCAAAGCCTGATGCATCAAGTGTGTTGCCGTATGGTTCTTACGAATATTCTGCCGACGATCGCCATCGACCAAACACTGGACTTTTCCTTTTACTTTTTCATCGATTGTACCCTGGCAGTAATGAATCGATGTACCACCATTATTTGTTACATCTTCGACAACAAGTTCAACATCATTACCTTTAATAGTGCCTGTATCGCCAATCTGTCCGCCGGACTCTGCATAAAAAGGTGTTTTATCCAGTATAACCAGAATCTGATCATTTTGATTGGTATAACGGCGAATCTGAGAATCGGTGGATAAAGTTTCATACCCTTTGAAATCTGAGTCCTTTCCCTTGGAAACATGTTTCCATTTTAGCTCATCCACTTCTGCAACAAATTTACCAGAGGCTTTGGCACGTTTTTTCTGTTGATCCATTTCAGCAATATAGCCTTTTTCATCTACATCTAGCCCTTTTTCCCGAGCCATAAGCTGAGTGAGGTCCAATGGAAATCCATACGTGTCGTACAAACGAAATGCCTCCACACCTGAAATCTTATTACCAGAAACATTTTTTAGTACTTTATCGAAATGAATCAAACCACGATCCAATGTATCATTAAAAGACGACTCCTCTGCTTTAACCACTTTTTCAATATGGGCTCGTTTTTCAACCACTTCAGGAAAAATATCGCCCATTATTTCACCTACGATATCGATCAGATTATAAATAAAAGGCTGATGCTGATCCAGCATCCGACCAAAGCGGGCTGCCCGACGCAAAATCCTTCGAAGAACATATCCTCTTCCTTCATTCCCCGGCATACCTCCATCGGCAATGGAAAAACTGAGCATCCGAATGTGGTCAGAAATCACTTGAAATGGGACAGGATTATCCTGATATGATTTTCCAGTTAAATTTTCTACTTTTTGAATAATAGGCATAAATAAATCAGTAGCATAATTACTCGTTTTATTTTGCAAGACCGAAACGATCCGTTCGAACCCTGCACCCGTATCTACATGTTTGGCCGGCAGATCCGTAAGACTCCCATCTTCCATGCGATTATTCTGAATAAAAACTAGGTTCCACAGTTCCCAGTATTGATCAGAAACATTAACACTTTCTGACCGCTGTTTATTCAGGTCCTCTCCAATGAAATAATGAATTTCTGAGCAAGGACCGCAGGGACCCGTTTCACCCATTTCCCAAAAATTATCTTCTTTGTCAAATTTGAGCACTCGGCTAGAATCAATATCAGTTACTTTAGGCCAAAGCTGAAATGCTTCTTCATCATCATTATACACCGTAGCCCATAACCTGTTTTTATCCAGACCCCACACTTCCGTAAATAATTCCCAAGCCCATTGTATCGCTTCGGCTTTGTAATAATCGCCAAAAGACCAGTTACCCAGCATTTCAAAAAATGTATGATGAAATGTATCCAAGCCCACCTCTTCGAGGTCATTATGCTTTCCGCTCACACGGATACATTTTTGGCTGTTGACGACACGGAGGTGTTCTGCTTCCTGCTGACCAAGAAAAATCGGTTTAAATTGGTTCATACCTGCGTTTGTAAAAAGCAGCGTCGGATCATCAATTGGGACTACGGGAGAACTGCGAATAAACCGGTGATCTTTCTCTTGAAAAAAATCGATAAAAGCGTTTCGTATTTCCTGGCTGTTCATTATGTGTTAATCAATTATTATGTATCGTTTACCAACTTAATAATATGTTCAAAATGAAAATGAAGTTTCGATTGTTGTAATATCAATCGTTTCATTATCTCCGCTAATCTGCCCGTCACCATTCATATCCCGGAAAGATCGCCGAAAAGTGTAATTCAACACCAATCCCTGACCAAAGGAAATACCCAATCGATAGCCTAAGATTGTGCTTTCAGTATACTCGAATTTAAATGGATCCGGTACATTTCTCTGCTGATAAAACGCACGGGCTGATTGAATTTTGCTGATTGCTTTTTTCAGACGTAGGGATGCTAAAAAAGTTTGATTTTTATTATCAATAAAATCTTGCTCTCCAACTGACCATATTTCCCCCAGCATATCATGGTATGATGCACTGGCTTCCATGGGTCCCATACTCAATATCATGCGGGTAAAATACCCTTTTTGTTCTCCAAAACGTCCTAATTTTGATTCCTTGGTCTTTAAATTGATTTGGTTATTTATGCCGGATGAAAAACTAACCCGTTCAATTTCATAAAGTCGGTTCCAGTAATTGAATTCAAAACGGCCATCTGGAATCATGCGGTATTCGAAATTCAACCGCGCTGGTCCAAACCGGGACGAAATACCAAACGGCACCAACCCCATACCCAGGCTCCATGATTCACCTGATTGAGGGTGAACCGTTTCACCGATCATTTGGGCCATTTGCGCATAAAGAGAAACAGATAAATTTTCCTGCGTTACCAAGGGATAACCGATGTCCATAGCAATGGCCATAATGCCATCAGAATCTTCGCTCAAATTCAGTGGGTTCCCTTTTCGAGCGATATCCTTATCCAAAATCACCGTTTCACCATTCCAATTTGGTATGCGGCTATCCAGTGTATCGGTAATACCATCACCATCAATGTCCCACTCAGCCGGATCGTTATCAGCCAATCCATCGCTATCGGTATCCACCCACCAGGATTTATCATTAGGAAAATCATCTACCACGTTTGGGCGCCCATCTCCATCACTGTCCTTCAGTCCCAAATATTGATTTCGGTCTGTGACAAATGAAATACCAATCGGTAAACCCATGATTTTTCGGGTCGCTATCCGTGATCCAAATAATCCTATGTTTTCCTTGAAGTCATTTACGAATCCTTCTATATTTATAGATTTAGGGTTATATTCAAAATTAAATCCCGTTTTTCTAACCTGGGGATAAAGCATCGTATTGGAATAACCACTGACTAAAATACCATAACCTAAATCAACCTGATCTAATGCGCCGATTTTTCCGTAAACATTATCTCCTGGAAAACCATAACGGATATAATATATTTTATCAATTAATGTATTCTTAATCGCGTTAGGAGAAGAGAAATCCCATTCATCCTTATGAATGTTTCCTTCCGCATCAAAATAAATCACCAGATCAAGTGCTACACCCCATTTTCCAAAAGGGAAAACGGGCCGCATGGCAACCTGATTCCAAACCTGACCATCAATGGTCACCGCACCAACAGCGCCCTGATTCTTAATCTGAGCTATCAAAGGTAGAGACAGAAGGGAAATAAGGAGAAAAATGAGAAATTGGTTCCGAGGCATTCTCATAAGATGCATGAAATTACCTTGAGCCTCCTTTGGGGTTCAATCTCTAAATCCCCATTCCGCACATCATAGTTCTCCCCTAAATTCTCACCTCACATGTCCAAAAATACAAGTCCTACAACAGAAGAATTACTTTCCTTTTCCCGTTCGGAAACAAAAGCTTATATCTTTTCTTTACAGGAAAGCCTTCAGAAAAAACTCAACAGCGGCTTAACAATGGATGACATTCTTGATGAAGAAGATCCTTTTGATGCTCTCGAGCTCCTTCTTCCTCAAGAAGTATATCCTATCTTAGTTTTGGCAATGATAAATAATATCCGTTCTAATACGGTTATAGAGGCAATTTTGGAAGGCCTTGAAAGAGGTATTGAGGAATATCGGAACAGAACCAGCCAGGATTTGTAACTTTACCATGCGCTTTATTCTGATTTTGTCCATCACCATACTCCAAGCCCAATCTACTTGGATATCGGATTTAATCATTTCTGATAAAAAGAATGGAGTATTTATCAAAGTGCGTTCCAATACCCCCTTAAAGCCAGCCCAGGTAACAGGCTGGTTTAATGAATCCACGTCATGGTATTATATGACCCTACACCAGACTATTGGTGATACCGCTCAATTAGAATCGTCAAAGTTATCTTACCCTGTTACACGTATTGAATGTGTAAAGGCAGGCGAATCACTTCAAATTGGATTTAAAATGGCAAAACCAATAGAACAATTTGAATTTTATTATGCCAACGACCCGCCCGAATTGCTGGCCTCTCTTCGATTTCCCCTTTCGGATGTATTAGTGGCAATGGAACAAGAGAAACCGAACATATCCCCTTTTCAAACCCAATCTTCAATACAAAGACCACTATGGATTAAAGCAGTCTATTTTATTGGCGCAGGGCTTACAGGAGCAGGATTCCTTGCCGGTGAGACCCAAAAAGGGTGGGAAGTTCCTATAGGTATGGGTTTAATCGCCTTTGCATATGTTTATGAAAACTTCATCGTAAAGAAAATAAAATGAAAGAGCTCTTACCCTATTTTGCTTATTTTTACGTAGCCGGCCTCATATTGATGGCTATATTCATTCGTTTCTATTTGTATAAAAAAAGAAAGCGCAATCACCAGAAAGGTCATGAATAGGTCCATTGTCATATATTTACTCTTTCCTTTTTTATTGTCGGCAGAAATACCTCAAAAATCTGCAGAAGCTGTTATTTCAGCATTCTCAGGCCTATCTGTAAGTAAGCGACATCTTACGCCTCATTTATTGGAGATTGCCAAAAATGGGATGAATTTGCCCGTAAATGACCGTATTCAATTAGAGGCCTTGGGCTTCAATTTTAGTTCTTCTCTTGTTTCAAGAATCGGGATCCAACGTCCGGAAGCAAGTGGCCTAGATGAATTCTATGATAGTGGTTTTTTTCGTTTTCATTATACAACTACTGGTTGGCAACATGCTGTGCCCCTAACTGACGCTGATGCCAGTGGTATCCCGGACTATATAGAATCCATGGCAAATATATTTAACCATGTTGCCCAAGAGCTCCATGAAAACCAGGGTTATATAAGACCGCCAGGAGATGGTTATTATTCTGGAAACCTAGATAAAGGTGGTTCTGATCATTATGATATTTATGTACGTGAATTACCCTCTCGTTACTACGCCTATACTCAACCAGAGGACTTCGCACAGGGAAAAGGTGATAATGAAAAGTCTAAACTGATTGTTGAAATGAATGCATTTACCAGTTACATGGCCATGCGAAATAATTATAAGAACTTCCCCTTGGAAGAAATGGAAAATATAAAAGTATCCGCCGCCCATGAATATTTTCATGCCATCCAGTTTGGTTATGATGGCTGGGAAATGCCTTGGATTTTGGAAGCTTCTGCTGTTTGGATAGAAGAAGAAATTTATGATGAAATCAATGATTGCTACCAATATATGCAAGATTGGTTTGAGCAACCAGACCGCGCATTAGATGAAAGTGGTTTTCATTGGTATGGATCATTCATCTTTTTCGAATATATTGAACAACATATGGGTGGTACGGAACCCATCAGAATAATCTTTGAAGAATCTGTAAAAGCAGACAGTCGCAAAAGAGATGGAAGCCATGCAGCTATCGACGCTTCTTTAAATCAGCAGGGATATTCTTTTCAGCACGCCCTGAATGGGATGTCTATAGCAAACAAAATCATGTCTTCATTGCCTGCGGAGGGCAATTACATCTATGAAGAAGCGGAAGCTTATCCCGTGGATGGTCCTGCCATTTTTCGTACAGTGAGCTTTCAAACCAGTAAACAGGATACCGTATATTCGACCAGTTTGGATCGATTTTCCAGTCAATATATTCAAGTAATAACCCAATTGCCGGTTTTAATTGATTTGATCAATAATAGTGGTTCTTTATCCGATTTGCAACTGAACGCAATCCTGAGAAAAAAAGATGATTCATTTACCGTCATATCAAGTCCCTCAATTAATATTGATCCTGTTGATTTAAAATCAATCCATCTATCCGTTGTAAGTCAGGATACGTTCAGTGGGAATTGGGATTATATCTTAGCGATACAGGATGGAAAACCTGGTATTACAAATGCAAATATTCCGGTAGAATTCAAAATAGTAAATCCTTATCCGAACCCCTTTAATGGCGGGGTGCAATTCTCGGTATATATGATGAAAGAATCTCCTGTTTCCATTAATATAATTGATTTAAGCGGAAAACAAGTAAAACGGTTACATAGCGGAAAATTAACAGCCGGAAATCATAATTTCAGCTGGTATGGAATTGGTGCCTTGGGAGATAGGGTTTCTTCCGGTGTGTATTATATCAAGGTCTCAGGAAAATACACCCAAGACTGGCGCCCCATCACCTATATAAAATAATTTATCAGTTTCCAATCATTTCCTGACGAATCAGTTCTACTGGTATATTGCCTGCATTGTTGAACCGATTTAAAAAATCCTTAAGTACGAATGGTTTTCCTTCTGTTTCCAATTTTTCTGCATATTGAGCCATAAGGTTCTCAATGAGATATTTCCCAGTAACATAACAAGTTCCATAACCAGGCTGTCTTAAATAAAGATGTTGTTCAAACTCTAAAAGGTGAGGTTCTCTCTCCATCCAACCTCGAGGTGTCCATTTTACATGCACCTGACTTGCCTCAGCCATTGTCATTATATTTGCATGAGCATATAATGACCCTAAACCTCGGGCAGCTCGCTGAGCTAACATAATCCAAACAATTTCTCTTGAACGAGGGCTCTTTTCATATAAGCCAGCATGCATAAACATCTCTTCGACGGCAGTTGCAATACCCTCATTTTTTGAATCGTACATATTGTATAATGGTGATAGCCTTCGAATTGGATTTAAATGAGGTTCATCTCTAACCTGTGCTAAATCAAACCAATGATAAAAATGAGAATATAGAGGAAGGGGATCAAAATGCAAACCTATTGAAAAAAAATTGCGTTGATCCTTAGGTACAAACTTACCCATATGTTCCTGCAAAGCGGGTTTCATATTTGGTTTTATATACATCACATCATTTTTTTCAAGAAAATCCATCATTTTTTTCACTGCCTTAACAGTGAGTTCAGCAAATTCTTCAGGAGTATCAGCTGATTTCATTGGTGGAAGGTCTTTATTTCTGTGCTCTTCTAATTTTAATGAGGACCATGCACGATCCAATTCTCTTTGAAGTAGTTGAGCCTCTTCTTCCCAAGTTAAAGGAACCAGATGAACATTCTTTTGATACCATGTATAATTATCTTTTCCTATACCAGACGAACCATTTTTTTTGGGAGATTCTTTTTCTAACCATTTAATGAAATTTTCATTAGCAGTTTTTGCTTTAACCAAGGATTCAAATAGAGCGGCATTTTTCCTTGAATCATGATGTTTTAATAGAGTTTTTTCAATTACATCTAGATTTTGTTTTTGATCGCGAATATTTCTAATACCAGCAACCCATAAATCTCTCGCATTACCGGTAAGATTCTTTTGCGCTTGTTTTAATAAAGAAGGGATAACTTTTAATTCATTTAAGAATTTAGTTTTGGCTTTTCCTTTGAGTGGAAATGAATATTGCCAATATTCAAGTAAGGCATGATTTACAGGACCTTCATGTGCCGGAACATCACTTTGATCCATCCAAATTGTTTGATAAAATGCCGGATCTCTTTCCCATGATCTAAGAATTCTCCGATTAAAATCATATCCATTCATTTCGGCTCGTAAAAGTTGCCAGTCTACTTTTCTAGACTGCGACCATCTACTAGTATCAATCTCAGATAGTTTTTTTTCAAGTAGTTTAAATGTTTTTTGCCTCTTTCTGAACTGTGACTTTGTATAATTTGGAGCTCCATCTAATAATGGTGGGTTTTCAAACTTTCTCCATTCAAAAAAAAGCGCATGCAAATCTTCATAGTTATTAGTGTTTTGAGCCAATAAAGATGGAAAACGAATTACTATAAATAATATCATTGAGACAAGAATTATGGTGACATTGCTAATATTTTTCATTATACTAAAACCTTTCCAAATCCATTATTGAATTGTTGCATTTCTTCTTCTTTTTATTTGTTTCTTATGAATAAAAATTAATTATTCCGGATATCCAATAATGACAACTACATCTCCATTGTAAATATCCATTCGATCCCAGATAGGAGCATATTCTTCGGGAGGTTTCGGTGTACCTTTAAGTGCCTCCCCCATTAATAGAGATCGCTGTACGGAAGACTCATCTACACCAGGAATAAGGTGACGTGCAATATCCAAAGCCGCTGGATCTATATGGGTCGCCGTAGGAGATACTCGCAATCCCCTTTGCTTGCACATTTGGGTAAAATATTTATAAACGATAGAATTTTGGGTCCGAACCAGATAAATATCTGCCGGAATAATTGCCACCTTCAATTCATTGAGTAATGGGTATATCCCCTGTTTCTGAATGTTTTTATAAAAAACGGTAATACGAAAATAATTGATTGATTGATCTTCAACCTTATATCCTTCATTGATAGAAAAACCGATTAGTTTCCCATTTTCATCCATTATATGAATCCAGAGATCGGCATCTCTATTTCGGTGGACAATTGCCTCAAATCCAATGTCATTTCCGAAACCTTCCTTGGATACTTCGTGTTGTTGTCTGATGATATCCATTACTTCGGGTAACTTGCGTGTTTCAATGTCCGGCCACCGTTTTTTGGGCCGTATAATTTCAATGTCATAACTCGAATTCATTTCTTTCAGGTGATCCAAAAGTGCGACTGCCTGAGGGAGTAACTTTAATTGATCGCTTTTCATGGGTTCAAAAATAGTTTATAAAGAAGTTATACTAACCACCGCTGGCAATCAAGACTATGCTATTGGATTGGTCATAACTCTTGCGGGCATTTAAAAACAACCGCGAAGTGAAGTATATCCTAAGTAGGGTATGATGATATAAACAATGGAATCACGGATGAGATAAAAAAGGAAAAAAGCCACAATAACTTGCCACCCTTTTTTTTTAAGGAGTAGTTTATAACCTCCTTCCCTTCTTATATCTCGCCACTCGTTAATAAACTTCGGGCGGTAAATAGACATTACTTTTCTGGCTTAATCTTCCCAAATTTTAAGTTTTCGTATTTCTCCCAGATAGTTTCCCCCGCAGCCTGTTGAAATCGAAAAGCAAAGGAAAGCGCATCATCAAATGCATTACCGGAAAATTCCTGATGTCGGTAATACTCATCAATCCAACCAATGAATTCCTGCATTCCTGATTGATCAATCTGATCAAATATGCCGTATACTAATTCAGCTTTATGATCAAAGTACCAGGTGGTTACTTCCCCATAACCCAAATTTTTAATCATTTCCTGGTGTGTATCAAATACTTGGGTGAGATAGGAGAATAAAAATATTTCCTTTTCTCGAGGCTCCAGCGTCTTCCAATATACCGCAATCGCATTAGGCGCCGGATCAACCTTTTTCTCCTGGGCTAGAATAAATGATAAAGTGCAAAGTATGGTTAAAACGAATTTCATGTTATTCTTTTTGCTGTTTTGTTTCGAATTCAGAGATCATTTCCTCTAACTTAGATATCGCCTCATTTTCCGAAACCTTACCACGATTTTCACCCTGATAATACAAATGTCCGGCACCTTTACCAAAGGCGATTCCGAGATCCGTATGAGTTGCTTCGCCTGGACCGTTCACCGCACAACCCATAAGGGCGACTGTCATGGGAGTTTTCACATCTTGAAGCTTTTCCTCCATTTCACCTGCAATTTTAAATAAATCGACCTCTAAACGTCCACAGGTTGGACAGGCTACGATAGTTACACCTTTACTGGCTAAAGCCAATGATTTTAAAATTTCAAATCCAACACGTACTTCTTCCACCGGATCATCGGTGAGACTCACACGTATCGTGTCACCGATGCCTTTGGCTAAAAGTGTACCGATACCTACAGAGGATTTTACTGTACCTGATTTGGTTGGCCCTGCCTCTGTTACACCTAAATGGAGAGGATAATCATACTGTTGCGAAAACAATTCGTAAGCAGCCATCATAAGGTTGACGTCTGAAGCTTTAAGAGATACAATAATATCCTCAAAGTCATGCTCTTTGCAAATATCAATATGGCGAATGGCGCTTTCTACCATGGCCTCGGGAGTTGGATAGCCATATTTTTCGATAAGATCTTTTTCTAAGCTACCTGCATTCACTCCGATACGGATAGGAAGATTGGCACCTTTGACCTTTTCCAAGACTTCTTTCACTCGTTTTTTTCCGCCAATATTACCAGGATTGATGCGAATTTTATCAGCGCCTGCATCCACCGCTTCCAGGGCCATGCGATAATTGAAATGAATATCGGCAACCAACGGAACAGTCATATGTTTTTTAATTTTATAAAGTGCATCAGCGGCCTTTTGATCGGGAACGGTTATGCGTATAATCTGACACCCTGCTTCTTCCAAGCGTTCTACTTCTTTCAGTGTCGCCGTTATATCATGCGTTTTGGTGGTGGTCATGGACTGTACAGATATAGCTGCCTCGCCACCCACCAGCAAATCACCAACTTTCACTTGCCTTGTTTTTCTACGTGTAATCATGGTTTGATGGTAGAAAAATTACAACGCTCTAGCCTTGAAATGGTTCATTCAAATATTGCTTTGCCATTAAAATTGCTTGAGTGTGGTTATCCAATTTTATGCATTTATTATAGGAGATAACGGCCCCCATACGGTCTTTCCGTTTATCCAAGATCATACCCTGCAAAAGGTGGGAATTCCCTAAAAAAGCGTCCAATTCAGCATGGTATAATTCGATACATTTTTCCAAGAATCCCATGGCCTTTTCATCCTCCCCTTTTAAGAAGAAATAATGCCCCCACAAATAGTTTAAATATGCTGTATATAGTTTGCGGTGGCGGGGACCCAATTCGATCAATTTGTGATTTAGCTTATTCAATTCCATTTTGGCTTGTTTTAACGCCCCAGTCTGGATAAGGCTAAATACATAATGCACCTGATAATCATAATTATTTGGATACTTTTCGGATAATAGTTTACTGAGTTCCAATCCTCTGGATTTATTTATATCAATAAATTGATAGATGAACGACAATATACTCATGGACTCTGTCCACGCCCACGGGCTCTTTGTGGCAGCGATCTCCATTTTACGAATACCTTCCACCTTTGAAGCATTTAGGCCAAACATTTCCGCACCTGCCTTTACGAGCACATTGCTCATTCCGGCATAATATTCTACAATTCCGATGGGTAAATAGGCGTCCGTTAAATAGGGGTCCTTTTCCTGTGTTTTTTGAATGATTCGAAAACCCTGGTATGCTGATATGAGCGTAGGGACCCATTTTTTCTGCCCAAGAAGTATACGGGCATTTAGTCCTTTAGCTGTTCCCTGATACAATTTGTACTCCTGGTTATCAGGATATTTTGCTACCAATGAATTGTATACGTTCACAATTTCAGACAGATTCCGGTCAAAATTAGTATAGACCTCTTCGATGGTTAGGTTGGCTTCCTCATACCGCCAATGGGCTGCCACCCATGCCACGTGTACCCCGGGATGTTCCGGATAATCTTTTCGCGCTTTAGTAAGGATTTTGATACTTTTTTCATATTCATAGTTATAAAACGCATCGGCGCCGGAACGAACGGCTTTATCGCCAGGATGCTGGCCAAAAATAAATGAAAAAATAGAAATAAATAATATGGAGTATTTCATTGCTTTAGAAATTAGGTTGATTACTTCCTATTCACCGATGATTTCGGAAATTTGCTTTTCTTTATTTTTCTTTTTAGTAAAGAGGTTGATACACAAAAAAATAGGGGGCGGAAATAACCGTCCCCTACAAAACTTTCATGAGGGAGTGAGGAAAAAGATTAATTTACCCTGATATTTTACCTGCAAGAAGAAGCCAGCCTCGCGCATCATTACTGGTAGGATCCAGTTCCATGGAACGCTGCCAAGCCGCTTTGGCCAAACCAGATTCATTCATTTTCCAATAGGTAATTCCTAAACCCAGGTAAGTCCCAGAATCAGAAGGCTTAAGTTCGATCGCTTCCTGGTAAGCTGCTAAAGACTCCCTGAACATACCTTTATCACGATAAAACTCGCCTAACGTCCTCATCGATCCAGGCAGCCAACTCCCAGAGTTTTTATTTACACTCAAAGCCTTACGAAAAGAAGATTGGCCCAATCCAGATTCACCGACACGATTGTATTCCACCGCCAAAATATAATAGGCCTGCGGCAACAGATCTCTCACTTCCCTATTATGGGGATCATAATGAAGTAAATCTTCCCATGATGATGCTGCACGACCCCATTCACTTCCTTTAAAATAACATAGTCCCTGTTTGTACCGCGATGTAGCATCGGATGGTTCCAGCCGAACCGCATCGCCATAGGTTAAAGCCGCATAAACATGTTTACCCTGATTATTGTATAGGTCTCCCAAAGCGACATAGGATTCATGGTGGGTGGGATCCTTTTTAATCGCTTCCTGGTAGCTGGCTTTGGCCTTGTCTGTGTCCCCCATTCCTTCAAAGGCCTTTCCTTTTAAAAAAATAAACCCACTTTGCCTTGGAAATGTTTCCTGACCGCCTTGAGCTAGCTTGGCAGCATATTCAAAGTTCCGATCATCTAAACTTTTACGAATTGTCAGCATACGCTGGGCAGGTCCTTTTGGATCTCTTTCCGCTGATTTCGCTAAAACATCATCAGATAGATTTCGATCTTCTTTCGACCCAAAAATAGTGGCCATAGCTTCAATGGTTGCGCGATGATCGGGTTGGACATCCATTGCTTCATCAAAGGCATGGCGGGCTTTCGTCATTTGGCCAAATCGGGCATAAAATGAACCCAAGTGAAAATGGGCGTCCGCATTAAAAGGGTTCTGGGCAACTAATTTCAAGTAAATCTCTTTGGCATCTTCAAATCTCTGGCCTGCTTCATAATTACGTGCCAGATCAACCTGCAAGCGTATATCGTTCGGTTCTTTCCACGCAGCTCTTTCAAGGTCAGCGGTTGTGGGTGTACGCCTTGTTTCAATTTTTTCAACTTTCCTTTTGTCTTTATCATCAATATATTGGGTCGCCCGGGCCAAATTGCGGGAACTCAGTTCAAATGCTTCCGCAATATTGTAAATATCATTGGCATATTTTACCGGACTAATAGCGGGAATATCAGACATTTTAGGAACTTTTGCCTTTGTTGGAGAACTGGATGCCACCTGTGTTCCACCTTTTTTTAAAAGAGTTTGTAATTGCTGGACTCTTTTTTTATTAGAAGCAGAGGGATTCAGTTTTATGGCCCTTTGATAATCTTTCAACGCCCCAGCATAATCTTTTTTCTTTGCTTTGGATGCACCCCGCTTTGCATAAGCTATAGCTTGAGCAGCCTGTTTTTTTGATGGTTTTTTGGCAGCTGATTTTCCACCCTGCTTGTTTGCCAGAGAGGTAAGTTGCTGAACTCTTTTTTTATAATTACTGGTTGGGTTCAGCTGGTAAGCTTTTTTATAATCAGAAAGGGCCCCTCTATAGTCTTTCTTTTTGGCCTTTGAACTCCCCCGTTTGGCATATTTAGAAGCTTGGGACGCTTTTGCCTTTTTGGATTGGGCAACTAAAACAGTAGAACTATTGGGTGCAGGAAGGATCCCTGCCAGAGAGACGGAAAGTATGAATCGAGTGGTCCAGATGTAAATCGAACGCATGGGACTAAAACAAATTTACGACAGTCCGAAGGTTAAGAAAGGTCTATTTTAACGAAAAGAAGAAAGAGCTACCCATTTTGTTTCAACGCCGCCATTTTTTCCGCCTTCAGTCCAGGCAAAAAAGAGTTGGTCATCAACTTTTTCCATCTGTGGATAGCCGGATACGCGCCCAGGCTCGATTTCGGACACAATACGGGGATTCTGGACTTCACCTTCTTTGGAAACAATGGCTGTAACAATGTTGGTTGTTTCTTCCGCTAATTCAATCCAGCTGGCCATAACTTCATCTTCATTTATCCAAATTAAATCTACCCGACCAATTGGCTGGGATAAATCCACACGTAGAGGTGCATCAAAAGAAGCTCCCTCATCCCTTGAAAAAGCTACGTTAACAGTGGGTGTCGAATTGGGAGATGTATACCAAGCAACCGCCACATTATTCTCATGATTGGCCAACATGGGACCGTTCACCGGGCATCCGGCGATTGTCCAACCATCTTCATGCACAGCGTATGGTGAATTCCAATAACCGTCCGCATAACGGATAATATTTATATCCCGAATTTCCCCTTCAGAGCGATCACGGTAGGCAAGAATCACTGCATTGGCTGTACGTACAGATGACGTGGGGCAGCATTCGCAAATCATATCGTCCATTTTCATTTCCCAATTCATCTCACCAGTGGAAGTAAAACTGGTCTGATATAAATTCATAGCACCATACCCACTATCATCGTGACCCGCGGCCATATTCCTCCCATCCAGCCAAACTAAACCCAGGTTATCAGACATATCCTGGAAAAACGAAACAAATCCATGCTCACCTTTTACACCATCCCGATGAGGTGTATGCGGTTCAGACCATTTAACACCGCGATCATTGGAAATCACGACTTTCACTTCATAATCATAAGGGCCATCACCTGTTTTCTGGAGCCAGTGAGCTGAAATTGTGTCTCCACCTAAATTGTAAATGGAAGGAAAGTCTGCCCAGTTTACAAAGTATTTTTCTCCCTGCGTAATTGTCTGGCTTTCAGTCCATTGCGCATCGCTGAATTCAGACCATTTTAATGCCCAGTTCACTGAATCTGTTTTTTCGAACCATGACATGAGCAATCCACCATTGTGAGTAGGAACAACACGGGGATAGCGACTACCCGGTTGTGTTATTGGTAATGCTAATTCCGAAGTTGAACACCCGAAAAATAATAAAGATAAAATGAGGATTTTTTTCATTTTTATAAGTGGCAATACGAAACGTAATGCATCTCTAAAATTATTAATTACTGATCTTCCGGTTTTTTACAACAGATCTCCAAATTGGCGTAGGCCTCTGGATCTGCTTTTTTATCATTCACATTATAGCCAATCGCCACAATAACCTTTTCAATGGCCTCCATATTAACAACAGATGCTTTATAAGTTACCTTACCCGATTTGGTTTTTAGATCGATAGCTACCTTTTTCACGCCATCTAAATCAACCAATATATCCTCAATTGCCATTGAGCATGACAGGCACTGCATAGATTCCAATCCCAGGTTAGCTGTTTTAGTGTCACTGCTGCAACTGATTAGCAAACTGGCAACTAAAATATTAAATACTGTTTTTATAGTCATTTTCTTCCCTTCAAATTAATATCATTAAAATTACAAAACCGATACCTGTCTAAACTATCGCTTGCTGTGACAGCGTCGCATTTTCTGTTTTATTGATTTGAATAGCCTTAATAGACTTTTTTCCACCCCTCAACAGATTGACTGGTATCCATAATAGCTATCCCATGCATTTTATAGTATTTCTTCAAGTTCAATGTACCAATAATTGCGTGTCTTTTTTTACTGGGAATCGATTGATAAATCAGGCTGATATGAGGCTTGAATTCATAATCTATTACAAATATATCGGAAAACTTTTGATTTAACCATTCTAATTGGTCATTCATTTCAAGTTCAATGAATACGGTTTTCCAGATGACATCAGAATGATTAAGACCAACGGATTTTACCTGAAATGGTTGCGAATCAAATGTATCTATAACTTTCATGGATGATTTAAGATCGGTTATCGGACCGAATAAAGTACAGTGCGGCTCAAAAACGGGTGCGTCATACTTCCTACCCAATGACTGGATAATTGTTGATAGATACGCCAGATCCGTTTTGGATGGCATAAGCCAAATGGAGTATTCGGGTTGGGTCATTTAAAGAATATTAGTACGCAACCGCTGATTAATTGAGCGAAAACTATAACGTAAATAATTTGGTGAATTTTAGGGCAATCATGCCATTATCTTTTTCATCGCCATTGACATCAGATATATTAGAATAAACTAGAAATAGATCGCTCAAGGGAGCATGAATGAGATTCATGCGAAAGTTAGTGACCAGTATTTCATCCGCTTTATTATACTGAAAATAAAGTTTATTCAATAGTTTCACTGAATGATTGTATTTAATCTTCAAAGTATAGACATCCGCGTTGACGGTAGCGTCAGGAAATTTAACCACATTTTTATTCATTCCAATATCTACTATAAATCGATATCCTCGCTTGATTGAAGCGGAAAGACCGACTGAATTTCGGGTACCATGGAAATAACCGCCGATACTGGCATTCCCGTTGATGGTGATGAACTTGGTTCGATCCCCCCGATAATATAAACTAAGGTTGTTAAATACATATTCATCTGCCGGAACCTCCGCACCATATAAACTGAATGGTGTTTTAATCACTTCATCTGTTCGCGTTATACCAGAAAATAGCATGGCTCCATTCATAAATTGAATATCGAGTCCTGCCTTTAACGCTCTGGATTCCAAATATCCATCCAGGTTATCAAACTGGTTGACAAACACATAGGGATTTACATTTAGAAAAGGCCCTTTTGAATACCGCTTATGATAACCGACTGTGGCAAATGATTCCCCTACATTATTTCGTTGTATAAATCCAACCTTCGGATTAAATGCGTTGCCTACTTTTTTATAATAGGCGGAAAGATCCCACTTTGCATCACGCCAAGCTAACACCATTCGCCCAGCAGAATTATCCCCCTCTGTATCTGGATTTTCTGTCTGTGCAAAATAGGAGTAAAGAAGAAGTTTATTGATGCTCAGGTTTAGATCAATCCCCATTGATTGATGGTCCCGTTCAACACCGCCAGAATTACGATCAATAAAAATTGCGCCTATATTGGATTTTTTCAGGATATTCCCTCGGGCACGTACAACATTAAAATGAGTTTGGGGCATATCTCCCATCGACTCAGTGGCCATATTAAGATAGCCCACATCAAAATTGCCTACCTTCCCACTCAAACGACCACCTCCAGTTACGGGAATCTGCTGACCGTTTTCAAGTCCAATTCGCCGGCTGTGAAACATGGTAAAAGATCTGCTATAACGGTGCGGCGCCATACGATAGAGGTAGTTGGAAATATCACCGAATTCAAAAAGACTGGCATTTTCTAAAAAGAAATCTCGTTTTTCCGGGAAAAATAATGGGAAGCGCGTCAAGTTTACCCGTTCCTCATCAGCTTCCACCTGGGAGAAATCAGTATTATAGGTGGCATCTAAAGTCAAACTGGGTGTAATACTGTACTTAATATCCAAACCTGCATCCGATTGGTTGGATGAATTCTCCCCTGAAAAATTATTTCCTACTGCAAACGGTTTCACTTGCAAATTCCGCCCTGGCGCAATTCCTTTCAACCCTTTAAGAGTACCCCCTTTTGAAATGGTAAGTAATTTTTCAAAAGGTTCAATAGGGCTCCAGTATATGTCTTCCCTTTTACGTCGTATACGCCGCAGAAAGTTAATTCCCCAGTCCTGTTCAGCATCACTAGGGTTAAACCGCAAACTGGTTAACGGAAAGGCCATTTCGATCTCCCAACCATATTCATTAATAGAAGTTTTTGCGTCCACAATCCCCTCCCAGGCCCGGTTAATGCTAGTACCATCATTATTGATGTACATATCTTTGATCGCACCGGCAGGATTGAACAAAAAGCCATACCCGCTTTTATCATCATTGAATGTATCGAGCATGATGGCGAAACAGTCATTACTTTGAGAATCAAAATCCTGTTCTAAACTTTCAATAATGATTTTCTCTGGCTCAGAGTCGTATAAGATTGCAGAAACATACAAATAATCTTCATCATATAGAATACGGACCACTGTTCGTTCTGTAGCCGTATAACCTGGATTGGGTTGAGTCTGGTAAAATTCAGTAATAGAGTCTGTAACCATCCAGGCTGCTTCATTGACCATGCCATCTATGGTGATTTCTCCCATCCTTTTAACCGTATACATTGTTGGACGGGGATAATTACTTACATCAATTTTAGTTTCTTCTGCAGAAACAAAGCATAAGATAAGTATGTATAATGGGAAATATCGAGGTTTCAACAGGATGTTATATGGCTACAAAAAATTTATAAATTAAGATATGTTTAATAAAAAACCCCCCGCAAGCGGGGGGTTTAAATAAATTAATTATTTTCCGGCAAATTTAATTGAACAGCCGAGCGCTTTGGTTTCTTTTATGGACACGTTATTGCCAGTACCTACTGCTGCAATTGCATCCATTAACCAGCTGTTTTTTACCTTCTTAGGCTTCCGGGCGTTATCATCAATCGCACCGCGGTAAACCAATTTTCCTTTCCCATCAAACAAATAAATATGCGGTGTTTTTGTCGCGCCAAAGGCGGTAGCTAATTCAGCGCCTTTGTCAACCGTATAAAGGAAATCATGACTGTATTTGTTGGAAAAATCTCGCATATCATCCAAGCCTTCGCCGATCTTTTCTCTATTTTTTGTATTGGGGTTGATGGTGATAAAGCCAATCTTATTTTTATTGCTCGCTTCCGCCAAGGCATTGTAACGATCCTGCCAAGCCACAACCCACGGACAAGTATTACAACTAAAATTGACCAGTAATCCATTCTCCATTTTCACATCATTCAAACTGATCTTTTTCCCGGAAATATCTACCATTTGAACATCACCAAGTGGGATCGAAGCGCCTAAAGACAATTCACCAGCCAGTGAAAATGAAAATAAAAGGGAAAAAACTGCAAAAATGCTCATTACTTTTTTCATGGTGTAACTCCTGCTATTAATTGTAATCAAAATTACCCAGAAATTTCGTCATAAACAATTAAAGGTGCTCTAGTACTGCTTTAGAAATCTGAATATCCTGAACGGCCACACCTGTCAGGTCAGCAACTGTAATTTGCTTTTCGCTCGTTCTCCCCTCTTTGTCACCATTAATAATTTCTCCTAATTCAACCACTGTGTCCATTGAAAAACGATCTGACTTAATGGCTTGATGTATTTCGCCTCGAATTTCACATTGTGATTTGCTGTCCGCAACCACCAAATCTGCCTCCAGTAATATTGAAGAATCCAATTCCTGTTTGCTTAATGTATCAGAGCCCATAGCGGTGATATGGGTACCGGGGTTAACACGACTGATCAACGGCCTTTCAGCCGGAGTACAAGTAACTATTAATTGACAGCCGTCAACAACATCATCAATATTTTGGGTAATGGCAATGTCAAATTCACTATCTTTCATATCTGCCACGTATTTAAGTAAAGATGCTTCACTTCTACCCCATACAATGGCCTTTCTGCAATCTATGATATCCTTAAGATATTCCAACTGCATTTTGGCCTGGACGCCAGTCCCAACAATACCGATCCCATCTACTTTTTTCGGAGAAATATATTTAGCACAGATCGCGCCAGCAACGGCAGTACGTACATCCGTGAGATAAGCCTCATCTTGTAAAATGGCAATCGGTTGTCCTGTTTTCTGATTGAAAACAAGCATCATACCATTTCCATTTGGAAGTCCCATATCAGTATTCTGGAAAAATCCCGATGCTATTTTAATTACATATATTTCATCATTATTGATATAGCCATACTTGATGTGTACATCACCAGGAGGAGATTCGAAATGCATCTCACCCACCGGTGGCACCACAACCTCTCCCCGCGAATAGGAAGCAAAACCCGTTTCTATATCTGAAATCAGGTCTACCTTTGGTAAAACCGTTTTAATCTCATCCAGACTTACAACACGCATCATAGCACCAATTTAATTACTTCACTGCTAATGTTTCCGCCACAAATAATAATGATCACAGTTTGACCTTTCAGGTCATCCTTTTTTTGTAAAAAACCAGCAATGGCAGCACCGGCAGCTCCTTCAATTAATTGATGCAGTTTTTCAATACCGAGTCGGATACCTTCAGAAATATCTTCTTCATCTACGAGAATGAATTCATCAATGATTTCTTGGCACAATGCAAATGTAATCGAGCCGACTTCTACACCGCCAGCTGTGCCGTCAGATAGTGTTGGTTCGGAGGGAAGATCTAATTGTTTGCCAGCCTTTATGGATTCAAACATAACGCAGGAATTTTTTGGTGAAACAGCAATCATCTTTACTTGATTCTGAACCGATTTCAAATAACCTCCAATACCAGAAATCAATCCGCCCCCTCCCACAGAAACAAATACGGAGTCGATATTTTTTAAGTCCTGGTTCAATTCGTAACCAATGGTACCCTGGCCACATACAATGGCTGGGTCATTATAGGGTGAAATGTAATTGGCGCCGGTGTTACTGGATATTTCCTGAGCTCTTTCCTCTGCAATCAGGCAATCATTCCCATGGTATTCTACTTCTCCACCCAAGTTTAAAATATTGTCAACCTTATTCTTATGAACATTATCCGGCACGATAATCTTACCATCGATTCCAAGAATGGACATAGCCAATGAACAGGCGGCACCGTGATTCCCCGTTGATGCTGTAACGACTCCCATACTTTTTTCTTCATCGTTGAGGGAGGTCATTTTACTGACAGCGCCTCGAAATTTGAACGAACCGGTTTTCTGTATATTTTCCAGTTTCAGGTAAACATCTCCGTTAATCAAAGTGCTTAAATACGGAGAATGTTCTAAAGGAGTCCAGCGGATAATATCTTTGCACCTATCATAGGTACGATTTATGTCATCAGGAAAAGAGATCAAAGTGATTGGAAAATAGTTGTAACTCGATCCAGGGCTGCCATTAAGTGTGATTGACTGGCCCCGTACCCAAACCTCAAATAACGATCCATACCGTACCAGTCTCCTGCCACCAGCAAAACACTGGCCTCTTTCCTGACCTTTTCAAATAATTCTGTGGAATTAATTTCCCAGTCGTAACCTATAAATGCCATTGCCCCTGCCGCCGGAGGAATAAAACTGAAATGGTCGGAATAATTATCTACCCATTTTTGAAAAATATTTAAATTTTCAGTAAGTGCATCACGGATACGGCCTAGGGTTTTCATTCTATTGTCAGGATGCAACACATGGGATGCAATTACATCACTCAAACGGCCCACCGAAAGCGAAGTATAATCATTTGTAGCCCAGCACTTTTGAATATAATCCGCATTCGAAATGGACCATCCAATCCGTAAACCAGGTAATCCATATGCTTTTGAAAGTCCACAATTGACAATCGTTTTATCATAATCTATTTCCCAGAACGAGGTACATTCTTTTCGATTTAATTCTGCACCGCGATAGACTTCATCTACTAAAATCCAAGCATCAACTTCTTGTGCAATTTTTCCTATCCCGTGCACCATATCTTTTGATAGAACAGCACCAGTCGGATTGTTAGGATTACAAATACAAATCATTTTTGTTTTTTCCGTGACCATACTTTTCAGTTCATCCATGTCAGGCTTCCAACCCAATGATTCTTTTAAAGCAAAGGTAGTAACATTGACGCCCAATCCTCGAGCAAATCCATAAATTTGGAGATAGTTTGGTACCATATAGACTATTTCATCCCCGGGCTCCATCAAGGTAAGAATGGCCACCATATTGGCTTCAGCGGAACCATTGAATACCTGAACATTATTTTCTGTCGCACCGGTATAAATCGAAGCAATTGCATTCCGTAATTCTATTGAGCCTTCGGTAAAACCATATGTTATTTCTGTATTTTCAATTTTTTCAATTAAATCAGCGTCAAATAATGATTTAATTGTGCCTGGATGGACCCCGCTCTCAGATAGATTGTAATCTACCTTTCCTTCCCATAGAGACTGATTACGTTCTAATTGGAATTGTTCAAATTTCATTAGCTGGCCAGTGCTTTTTGAATGGCATTTTGAAATATTTCTTGTGTTTTTTTATTTTCCCAATGATCAAAAACTTCTCCATTTTTATTGTATATGATTGTGTATGGCAAAGCACCTGTCCAGTCTTCATGAATATCCCGTATAAACTGATTATCATTACCTTCCTCTTTTAAAAAGGATAGGCCTTCCACTCCATGGTCATACAAAAACTGAATAACTGCTTCCTTTTGATCCTCCCAATCCGCGCTTATAAAATATATTTTTAGTCCTTTTTCAGCAAAGGCATTGGATAAATCTACAATCATGGGGAATTCTTCAATACAAGGAGAACACCATGTAGCCCAGAAATTAATTAGCACTACTTCCTTTTGGTAGTGAGTCATCACTTGGTCATGGATATCAGCCGCGTTTACTGTTTTCAATTCCAAAATCGGTTTTGAACAGCCAAAAAGAGTAAATACTAATATAGATAATATTTTTTTCATTTTTTGATTGAAAAGAAATTGAAAAACACAACTATGCAGAATTAATTCCCAACGATGAATACGGCATTTCCGAACAATAATTTACCATTATACCAAAATGCTCGAAATAAAGGGTTATCAGATAGATAGATCACTCGACCTCGGCCAATTTCTTCTACGCCAAATACCATTGATTCCCGAAAATTTTCCTGAGCCTTGTATCCTACAAATCCACTGACTAAAGCTGTAGAATCCTGAGTTATTCCTACATTCCATCCTTGTGGTAAATAAGTATATCTTTTGTTCCGTAATCTAAGTGAAAAGTATTCATCATTATAACCAAAGGCCAAAGGATGAGAATTATCCATTTTAATATTAACGATTGAACCATAGGCATTATCGCTTAATCGATCCCGCTGTCGGTCTTTATACATTCTTAATCGTTCAGTCAGTTTGCGTTCTTTCTGTTTTTTCTCAGACGCTTTCTTCTCATCATCAGTGGCATATGATTTTAATCCATACCCCTTCTGGTCAACGAAACTGTCTAACGCAGAATCCATTAGAACCAGCCGTCCACCAGAACGGACCCAATGTCTCAACTCATTAAGAGTTTCTTGATTTATGTTACTGTAATTACCTGAGGGTAGAATAAGTACATCAAAATCATGTTTTGGAATTCGGTTAAAATAATCACTGTTCAGTACAGTAATGGGATATTTGATCTGACGTTCAAAATAATGCCACACCTCGCCAAATGCAGAACTGCGTACATCATTCCCCGATAATAAGCCAATTTTAGGTGCTTTTGCCACCCGCATGGAGCGAGAACCAAAATCTTTTCCTTTGGTAACGAAACCAGTAGTGACAGTAGTCAATGATCGTTTGAACTCATTGGCCGCATTCTCAATAATTAAATCAAAATCTTTCCCAAGGTCCTCATTCCCATTTCGCGTGATAACCAGTGTTCCCCTATCAAATGACTGGCCGTCTATTTCAAATGATTCCTGGGAAACTCGTACAACCACCTTATGCTTAAACAGATAAACGAGAAATTTCAGGTCCCAAATACCCTGCCATGGCAATAGATATGCATAAGGTTTTTCTCTAGGACTTTTGGATGCTACCCGCTTGGGTTTGGCAGCTTTAGGTTTGATTTCATTTTTCACAGCATAAGCTTCCAGACCATATACATAAGGCAAAGCCCAAGCCGTAATATCATATGTCAGAGAATCTCTCAAAATCGTATTCGGTTCAAAAAGCACCTGTACCAATACTGACTTGGGTTGGTAGACAGAAATAACCAGATCATCTGTTTTCGTTTTAATCGATTGGGTTTCTCCCGTTTGATAGTGAAAACCCTGATATGTACGGGTTCCTCCTGCATGCCCATAGGTGATACCATTGGTTTCCAACCATGCCTTAAGGTCACTCAGTTTATCTCCATCATTCGAAGCAGGAATGATATAGGCCTTATAGTTTCCACTTGGATTATTCTTACCCGTTGCAAAAAACCGGGAGAATTCTTCAAGCATACGATCCGTATTTTGTGATGCTACTTCCACCGTTGACAAACTAGTTGTATGATGGTGAGTCAATCGGTCCAAAAGTGTCAGTGTATCGCCATCGGTCAGTTCAACTGCCACACCGCCACCGCCACCGCCAGCCTGTTCATAGGTCATTCCAATAGCGCCATTATAAATAGGATACGTATCCCCGTAACTCGGATAAAGCAAATCGAACACTTCTTTGGTAAAGTAAAGCCAATTGTTTTCATCAAAATATTTTGCATGATTTTTACCAATCATGGTTTGAAGTTCACGCTGCCAATCGGTGATATATTCATGGTACGGCTCAGCTGCCGGGGCAAAATAGTAGGGACTATTGGGGCTCTGTTCATGAAAATCCACATGGACATGGGGTAGCCACTGGTTGTATAATTGAATCCGTGATGCTGACTCTATCTGGGTCTGCCAGGCCCAATCGCGGTTCAAATCAAAATAATAATGGTTAGTGCGCCCACCGGGCCAAGGCTCCATATGTTCCCGCGCTATAGGATCTACATTTGGCCACCGATTTCTGGTCATGCGAAACCAGTTTGCATAACGGTCCCGACCATCAGGGTTAATGCAGGGATCTAATATTACAACTGTATTTTCCAGCCATTTTTGCGCCTCTTTGTTTAAACGGTCGGCCAATGTATACAGTGTTTTCATGGAAGCCTCAGTAGAATTAGCTTCATTTCCGTGAACGTTATAACTGAGCCAGACGATACCCACATTTTTTCCGGAAGGTTTACCCTCCAGCAATCCAGCCCTTTTTAAGTTATCATTGCGGATACGTTCCAGGTTAGCCATATTCTCCGGGCTGGATACAATGGCTACAATCAGGGGACGCTGTTCATAGGTTTTACCATAATGCTCAATTTTTACATGTGTTACCGATTCAGCCACATGTTCAAAATAAGATACAACACGGTGGTGATAAGTAAAATTTTCACCCAGATCATAACCTAGGAACTCTGAAGGTGATTTTAGGCCCCCTGCAAAAAGGACAGAAATAGATAACGCCATATTCTTCAGCACTTTATACATTGAAACTCCTTCTAAAAATGGGACGAGAACTTAGGTAAGGATGTCTGAAGAAGAAAAAAAAATCGATGGTGGATTACAGTTCTTTAAAAAGGTTTTTTCCAAGAATAGTCGAAGCAGTCAGCAAACCTGAGAACAAAGCACTCGTTAATCCAACTGTAGTAATATCCTGTCCAGTAAGATATAAATTTTTTATCCCCGTTTGTGGACGCAGCCATTTCTGACGAAATCTTTTTGGCGTATGGTTAAGCCCATACATTTCGCCTGCTGGATAATGAGCCATGTCTCGAACTGAAAGTGGTGTGGATAGCTCATAATGATCCAATGATTCTTTTACATTGGGGACATGCTTAAACACAACTTTTAATATTTTTCGTGAGATCTCTTCCTTAAAATTTTCATAATCATTCCCTCTTTTTTTCCATGGTTTTTTATCCCATTTTTCTACCCATTCCCACCGACCCAAAGTAATGGCTTCCATCGTAGCGCATCCGGGATGATTATTATCCCAATCGGGATCTTTTGCAGATGGAAATGAAACATACACAACCGGGAAATTCACATTTGGGTCTTTTTGATAATCGGCGATATTCTTATCATGGTTATAGCCCGGATAAATCCAAAGATTTGTTGTTTTTAAGCCCAACTCCTTTGCTGATCTTTTCAATCCAATATACAAACATAAATAACTTTCGGTTGGTTGAACTTTTTTCAATTTCGATTTGAATTTGCTGAACTGCGGCTGATTCCTTAAAAATGTATTTACGGTATTTACAAGTCCGGCACTACTGACAACTTTATCTGCGAACAATTCATTACCGTTTTCTAATCGAACACCAGTTACTTTCCCGCCATGGACCAGTATTTCATCCACACCAGTACTCACCACCACTTTGCCACCTAGTTTTTCGATCAAATCCGTAGCATATTCTGCAATCATCCTTGAACCGCCAACAGGGTAGTTTCCCCCATCCAAATAATGCCGAGCCACCATTGCATGCATGGCGAAGCTACTACGTTCCGGAGGCAAACCGTGATCACCCCATTGCCCAGTTAATACACCCAATAATTTTTCATTTTGCGTCAATTCCTGAAGGACCTCTTTCGTGGTCCTATCCGCATTTTTGTAAAATTGTTTCGTCATTGAATTTCTAAGCAAGGGCGCCAACCATTTGGGTAACGCCTTACTGGTAAAAAAGCCTTTCCCACTTTTAACCTGAGAATTAAGGAGATTAACATATTCACGAATATTATGCTCTTCTTCAGGGAAATGGGTGGACAGGGAATCAATAAATTTTTCTTTGGGAGCAATAAAATCGTAAGATTTATCAGGGAATATGATACGATCATAATTATCATCCATTTTGGCCCACTGCAATTTTCCATCCGTTACACGGTCGAAAAGGCGCCGAGCGTAGGTTTTGGTATTATGAACCTCACCTATATAATGGATTCCTACATCCCACTCATATTGTTTGCGCTTGAATGTGTGGGTAAAGCCACCGGCCTTAAAATGTTTCTCAACTAAAAGGACTCTATAGTTGTGCTGGCCAAGTAAGACCGCCGTTGTGAGCCCACTCATCCCAGAGCCAATAATAATTACATCAAATTTTTCTTGAGCCAATTCGGGACGGTAACCTGTCCATTTTTTCATAACAATTTCTAATCTCCCAATTGTGGGAATTGAAACCGTTCCAAATGGGACGGTGTATGAGCTTTATCCAAAATGACAGTTATTTTTTTAACAATGTCCATATGCAGTTCAGCCACATTTTCTAGTTCCTGGATATCCGATTCCAAATCATAAAGTTCAATAGCCAAGTTCCCCTCATAAATATTCCTTCGAATCGCTTTCCATTTTCCCATCCGAACTGCCTGCTGACCTTTATAAGCCGGAAATTCCCAATATAGATAGTCGTGTTTTTTCTGGGTCTTCTTTCCCATGAGTGTCGGGACTAAACTAATTCCATCTGTATTGGAAGGAATAGATACACCAACTAAGTCACCAAATGTGGGCATCATATCATAAAAAGCCGAGATATGATCGGATTGACTGCCTGTTTTGATTTTACCCGGCCAGCTGGCAATCATGGGGACCCGGATGCCACCTTCATGGACGAATCCCTTTGCCCAGCCGTATTCGGTTTTAAAAGGTTTGGCACTGTCAAAAAATTGTGTGTCTGCTCCGCCGGCATAGGTCGGACCGTTATCACTGGTAAAAATGATGATCGTATTTTCATATATACCAAGTTCCACTAATTTGTTTACCAAATCCCCCACCTGTTCATCCAGGTAAGAAATCATGGCAGCATAGGTGGCGCGGGGGGTCTGGTTGGGAAAGTAGGACTTTCCCGTATATGGTTCTTCTTTTCCCAGCTTGGCACGGTAATAATTCACCCACTTCTCAGGAGCCTGTAAGGGGACGTGTGGCAAGGGTGATGCATAATATAGAAAAAAGGGTTGGTCTTTATTCTCTTCTAAAAATTTTATCGCTTCCTTGTGCATCAACTCCGGGGCATAATCATTTAATTTAAAATCGGCATAACTGGCAGGATCATTCGGGTCTGCTCCTTCTACCAAGTTTGCGCCGGGGGGCACATTTTTATTATCTAACAGATGGCGCTCCTCATTATGCCATAAATGCATGGGATAAAGTGTATGAGCCTGGCGCTGACAATTATAACCGTAAAAGAAATCAAACCCCTGTCGATTCGGAAGTCCCTCAGTCATTGGTGCACCTAGACCCCATTTACCCACCATTCCCGTGGTATAACCGGCGGACTTTAATATTTCGGCAATCGTGACAGTACTATCCGGTATCGGCCGCTGGCCCTCCAAGTAAGGATTGTCAAACATGGCCTGGTAGTTCCAAGTATCGCCGCGCTCTTTCCATTCATCATTTCCGCGAATGGGTGTGTGCCCGGTGTGCTGCCCGGTCATGAATACCGAACGGGACGGTGCACATACTGGTGAACCGGAATAATGCTGGGTGAAACGCATGCCGTTTTTTGCCAAAGCATCAATATTCGGAGTTTCAATAATTTTCTGCCCATACACTCCCAATTCACCATAACCCAGATCATCAGCTAATATATAAATAATATTGGGGCGCGCTGGATTTTGATTACATGAATGAATCAATAAAGAAAAAATAAATAAGGAAATTCGCTTCATTATAGGTTTCTATTTTTTATACTTATCAAATATTTCCATCGCCTGTTTACTGTTTGGTCGCCTTGTCATCCAGATTGGGCGTTTCAAAGTCACTTCCCATTCGAACAGTTTTTTATATAGTTTTTTCACTTTTTTGGGATGTTTTTGAGATAAGTCATTTTGTTCGGATAAATCATTAGAAAGATCATAGAGCAGGGCAGGCCGATCCGGAAGGCGGATCAGTTTCCAATCCCCTTCACGGATGGCTGCACGAGTTTCTTTCTTCCAGTAAAGCGTTTCGTGCGGAAACCCATTTTTTGTTCCATCTAGGAAAGGTATTAAACTGACACCATCGATATTTTCTAATTCGTTTACATTTCCGCCTGCCACATCAACAAATGTTGGGAGTAGATCCATAGTACTAATGGGATGATCATAGTTGGTGCCGCCTACAAAATGATTTCCCATGGATAATAAAAATGGTACTCGAATACCCCCTTCAAGATGAGTGCCCTTTACACCGCTTAAAGGTTCATTGGAAGAATAATTGATCCAGGCACCACCATTATCATTGGTAAAAATGATTAATGTATTATCAGTCAATTTCAAATCATCTAGTTTGTCAAGAATTCGTCCACAGGCTCGATCCATCGCTTTGGTCATTGCATACAGTTGTTGACGATGTTCTTTCTGAATGCGGCTTTTTCGAGGCAAGTCTTCATTTAAATAATGCATGGGTGTATGAACTGCATTAAAAGAAACAAACAAAAAGAATGGGTTATCCTGATTATGATCGATGTAAGAAACAGCTTCATCAGCTAAAACATCGGTTAAATACCCTTCATGTTCCTTAAAATTTCTGAAACCTTTTTCCATTCTTCTTAGAGAGTCTTTTGGAGGTATATCATAAGCAAAATAACTGCGCGCTCCACCGCGAAAACCATAGAACTCATCAAAACCTCGTTTTAAAGGGTGAAACCGATCCGCACCTCCGAGGTGCCACTTTCCCAGATAGGCAGTCTGATACCCCTCATTTTTGAGGTAATCAGCTATGGTTTTTTGATCTAAGGGAAGTCCCATGTCTTCTCCAGTCAGTCCTGCAGGACTCATGGCAGAAGGAACATTATTTTCTTCAACGCCGAAACGTTGCTGGTAACGACCGGTCATTAAACCGGCCCGGGATGGACCACATACAGCCGCTGTCGTATATGCTTGGGTGAATTTTATACTTTTTTGTGCGAGGCGATCTAAATTAGGTGTATCAAAATTCTTACTACTTTGAAAACCAAAATCACCATAACCTGCATCGTCCGCAAATAAAAATACGATATTGGGAGGTTCATCTTTATTGGAAATACCTGTTTTTTTACCACCTCCATTAACAAATGATGAATAGGATACATTAAAAATCAAAAAACATAACCAAAACTGTAAAACAGGTTTTCTTTTTGAATGATACACTCGTTTTTTAATCTTCATTTTTATTATTGGAAATGGCAGTAGAAAACTTAGTTTAGTTTTCGGTTAAATACAGGTGAGAAAAATCAGGCTTTACTGTTCTCTTCCGATTCAGTTCATATTCATAAATCCGGTTTCCGAGCTCAGTGAAGAAAGGTAATCCTTTTTCTTTAAATTCATATACATCGTCATTCAAAATTTGGTTTTCATTTACATATATGACTGCTGAAAGAAAAAATTCTACGCCATTTTTTGTATCAATAATATAGGCGTTATCAGTAAGGAAGCCATAAGCCCATCCAACCTTATTGAAAATGCGAATATAATCCGGTATTTGCTCCTTTATACTGCCATACATGAAAAATTTACAAAAGCTATCGTAGTATTTATCATAGTCAGGATAGGTAGGATAGTGACTTTCCCGCGGTAATTTGGACATCCATTCGTAAAGAAAAACATAATCATTTCGGGGGAATATGATTTGACGCAAAAGGCGCTGTTGCTCATCCAGATTGAAAAAATTCTTTACAGAAAAATCCATCGGACTTTTTACCAACACGCCCTTCACCATATGAGCTTTCCCTATCAGGTTTTCGTTAGAATTTATAGACAAATTCAGAACAGATCTCCGGTGGGGCTGATTAAAAAGCGGCTTACCTTTTTCATCGTAAAAAGTAATTGGATTCGTATAACGGTTCTGCTCCAAGGAGAGCGGGATTGACAACCGATGCCTAATGCGGGTTTCGGGATAGCCCAAATCCCACATCCGCTGGTTAAATGCATCCTTTCCTAAAAATTCATATAGCCGGTTATACGCATCATTATCAGATACCACGAATATCTTTTTAATATAATGAGCTATGGAAGCTTTTCCGTCTACTGAAGTAGAATCTCCCTCAACAGCTGTCTGCCCTTCAAAGCCTACCCCTACTCTTAGGGGCGATTCCTTTTTCAAGCTAAGAGATTGATAATGATTAACTTTTTCAAGTGCGAGCGCAACCGCAGGAAATTTTACTGTACTTGCAGGATAAAAATATTTTTCAGGATCAAAATGGTAATAATAAGTTGTAAAATTTGGCAATTGATCTGGATTTCGATCTACTTGCGTATAAATGATCTGCAGACGGTACTTATTGGAATTTCCCACAACTTTCGGAAAGTCCTCTTTCATGGAATCCAGAATAGACTGAAGGAGTTTTGAATCACCGTCCTGTTTCCCACAGCTGGTTAATATGGTGATAATTAGAAATATGGATAAATGTCGTAAAATAAGAAGCATTTTAAATAAAAAGTTAAATTGTCCTATAATACACTTTGAAAAACATTTTAATAATATTGAATATTTCTTAGTCTATCCATAATCTCGTTAAAAGAAAGTGGAAAAATTTTCCACTTTCTTTATAAAAAAACCAACAAGGAGAAGAAATGAAAAGATTCATTACAATTTTACTGATATTGTTTACCACTATTGCCTTCACTCAAGAAAATCCTGTCGCTGCAAGTGGTGGATATGCAAAAGTATATGTAGGTAAAGAAGCAGCATATGAAAAAGCTGTTGCCAAGCATATTGACAAATGGCATGGACCAGATCAATGGTACCAATTTGGCGCTAGAGTGATGAGTGGTCCTCGAAGCGGACAGTATTTTACTGGAACAACCGGCCACTATTGGCAGGATTATGCAGATCGCAAAACAACAAAAGCTCATAATGATAATTGGGCCAGCATTACGGAGAAGTATGTGGAAGATAGCAGCGGTATGATATTTTTCGAAAAAATACTTGATGCCAGTTACAATGATCGCAGTGCGCCTATGTGGGAAGGAACGATGTATTATACAAAACCCGGCGGTAGGGGTACCATGTTGAATATTTTGCGTAAAGCAGTAGAAGCCAATAAAATATCAAATTATGATGGTAGTTATGGTGTGTATGCTATTGTCTCAGGTGGAGATCAGGATGGATTATTAGGGATAATAACACGCATGGACAGCATGGCCGATATGGCATTTACAGGTCCGTCAGTAAAAGAAAGATGGGTAAAAGCTTTTGGTGAAAAAGCTTGGGAAAAAGATATTAAAGATTGGAATTCAAGTTATACAAAATCAACAACGGAATTAGTTCGACTAATTCCTGAAATGTCAACGCCACCTTCAGATTAAGCTAATTTAAATAATTAAGGGTGGCATGATCGATGACATGCCACCCTTTTATCTATAATTTATTTTACGGTGTACTTGGACCTTTTTTATCTTTATCCTCCAGTTGAATGCAGTATAAACCACTGTTCATATCTGAGAAAAAAATATAATCCTTATAAGGCTGGGCGCCCCAGACCATAGGTGCATTAGGGATTTTTCCTTCCTTATGAAAAGATTTAAAAAAGCCAATTTCACGGCCCTGTTTATATAAATCCCCTAATAGTTCACCGGATATATCCAATATTCTAACGCCACCCTGATAAAACGCAGCTAGAAGTATATCATTATATACCCATTGGTTATGGCTACCTACTTCTGGTGCCATATATGTAGCCTCTTCTCTTGGGTTATTCGGATCATTAAAATTTATAAAGTGAAATCCGCCACGAGGACTAGAAGGTTTACTCTGATATAAATTATTCATACCAAACGGAAACCATTCGTCACCGGAAATAATATAAAAATTGCCAGTTGATTGGCTTAAAAATGGAAAAGCAGAATGATTTCTTCCTTTTGAATCTTTCATTTCTGCCAACTTAACCGGATCAGAAGGGCTCCCTTGTCCTGCTTTCATCAGTAAAGGATTATACTGTACATCCGAACGATCTTTCTCACTGAACTTGAGACCCCCTACATCTACGGCTACCACACCATCATGCCAGTTAGATGAATAGGCAATGCCATTTTCTACCCAGACGTCATGAATACTATGACCTGGAGTATCCAATTCAAAAACTCCAACTCGGAAAGGATTCTTAGGATCTTCTATATTAATAATATCATACTTGCGACCATTATTAACGGCATAAACATGATTTTCATAAATAAATGTATTA
>JYMV01032746.1_pt1 | contig 72749 bp, 65 predicted proteins | sample 338911 | NCBI WGS metagenome assembly JYMV01 (sample SAMN03354496, study PRJNA234377) | hydrothermal vent metagenome | biome: Deep sea; feature: Hydrothermal plumes at the Eastern Lau Spreading Center, Western Pacific Ocean; material: Seawater | place: Tonga | collected 2009 | depth 2000 m m | reverse complement strand
GACCGAATTGCTTTATTTGTTATTTTGCTTACCTAGCGACAATATAGCGCTGCTACCGTTAGTGGTATTAAGACTCGGGTAAATCTAGGTATAGCGTAGTTAAACTGCCATCTCGAATAATCGTTAATTCTATAGTTTGTGCATTGCGTAGCTCAGACAGCGCCTCTTGCGATTGCTGCAAGTCGGTAAGGTCTAGCCCGTTAATCTGTGTAATGACATCACCAGCCTGAAGCCCTGCCGATTTAAATAGTTCAGGCTCTTTGCCTGGGCTCACTTGGTAGCCGATAAGCTGGCCTTCTTCAGTTTTTGGCGATATTGAAATAAAGTCTGTGAAGTTGGCTGGACGCTCTCGCAGAGCTGCAGTTGCCTCTAATGCTTCGTCGCTAAGCTCAACGGTGTCTTCTTCTAATTCTTCTGGCTCAGGTCGATTTCTTGCCTGCATTTCACGGCGACGATTAGCTTCGTCGTAGTCAATTCCGTCAAGCATCAGGGTTTCGTTTCTCACCCCGTTCTTAATAATAACGCGATCGTTGTACACTTTTTGCAACGTGGCATTGGTGCCTTCAATCTTCTCACCTAAGCCATAAACCGCTTGGCTGCCGCGATTTTCAATAATAGCGGTACCTGCCTCCTGCTCTGAACTGGCCACAACGCCCGTCAGTGTTAAGTTTAAGCGCGTTTCTGGTGCGTCGGTAACCTCGGCGAGCCGCAGCATTACCAAATAAATTCAGCTGTTGTATTTTGGCGATGTTGACCCCATTTTGGCCTGACGACGAAGAAATAACCGGAGCACGGCTTACTGTGGGTGTCGCAGATAGTTGAGGTTCGGGTATAATTCGCCACACGAGTTTGGCAGCAAATGCAATTAAATACAGGCTGAGCAGAACCACTACGATGGTATGTAGCTGTTTTTGATGCTGGTTCAGATAAACAACCAGAGATTGTGGGTTGGGTTTATTGAATGTCATGCTGCCACTGATGGTACTGCTTTATTATAATATAGTGAATTTTTGGTTAACCGCGCTTTAGCAAACCCATAATAGCCTAGTAAAGGTGAGGGTCACAACACTAAAGCCACACCATTACGAAAATATTACATGAGCCAATCGGATAGCAACAATACAACACAAAATGTCAGGCTGGACAAGTGGCTATGGGCTGCAAGGTTCTTTAAGACCCGCGCAATAGCAAGAGACATGGTGCAGTCGGGAAAAGTCCAGTACAACGGGCAAAGAGCCAAACCTGGTAAGCATGTAGAGCTTGGCGCCATGATTAAAGTTCCCTCAGGATGGGATAATCGTGAAATTAAGGTGCTAGGCTTAAGTGACAAGCGTTTGAGCGCGCCTTTGGCGCAGGCGCTTTTTGAAGAGACGATTGAAAGTGTAACAAAACGTGAAGAAAACCAAACGGCGCGCAAAATGAACGCCTTTCACAGCCCTAAACCAGATCATAGACCTGATAAAAAGCAGCGACGACAGATTATTAAATTTAAGCAGCAATAATGAGCTGCTCAACAGGATTAGTTATGAGCGATTTCGATAAATTACACCGCTTCTTATTTACCCAAGCTAACGTTCGTGGCGAATTAGTTCGTCTTGATGAGAGCTTAAACCAAATTGTGCACAGCTATGAATACCCTGTGCAAATTCAAACATTGCTAAGTGAAATGGCGGCAGCGACGTCATTGTTAACGGCAACGCTTAAGTTTAAAGGTGAAATTTCTCTTCAAATTCAAAGCAAAGGCCCAGTAAGTTACGCGGTGTTAAACGCCACTCACGAACAAACGCTTCGCGGTGTGGCGCGCTGGGACGAGACATTAGAAACATTGCCAGAAACGTTTTCAGAGTTATTGTCTCAAGCGGTATTGGTCATTACTATCACACCTGATGAAGGCGAGCGTTATCAAGGCGTTGTTGCATTAGATAAGCCTTCTCTAGCTGAATGTATTGAAGGCTACTTTGCTCAGTCAGAGCAGCTAGCGACCAGCGTGCACCTAATGACTGACATGAGCGACCCTAAAAACGCGAAAGCGTCGGGAGTGTTACTTCAGGTCTTACCGACTGATGCTAGCGCTACTGATGTGTCGCAAGCCAATGAGTTTGCTCATATCTCTAAACTTACTCAAACGTTGACCAAAGAAGAGATGTTTACGTTGTCGGTTGAAGACATTTTATATCGTCTTTACCACCAAGAAGACGTGGAAGTGTACCCAGCGAAGGACGTAACCTTTGCCTGCTCATGCTCAAAGGAGCGCAGCGCAGAAGCACTTCGTCACGTTGAGAAGTCTGAGCTTCACGCAATTATAGCTGAAGAAGGTGCGATCAAAATGAACTGCCAGTATTGTCATACCGAATATCGCTTCGATAGTATCGACGTAGAGGCTATTCACAGCGGCAACTTCGACGCACCGTCTTCAAATCAGTAACTACTTGTTTACTGCTGTGTTAAAGCACCTTCTTTTGAAGGTGCTTTTTTGTTTCTGAATCTCTCAACGTCTAGGTAGGTTCATTTTTCCAACACTTCACTTGTGGTTAAAAAATGCCCAGTAGTAAGTGTTTAACTTTCCTACATCATCCTATTTTCCTTTTCTTCCTGTTGTGGTGAAAATTTTCACCTTCACTTTCTAAAAAAAATTGTCATTTTTTATTTTGAAATTCATCGATCAATATAGGTTTTCTACGCCCTATTTTTGCATTTATACCCAAGGAAAAGGCTTTCCTTGTAATTAATTTACAATATTTATGAAATTAACATATGAGAAATAGTGAGTATGTGTTTTATAAATGCGCGCTAGGCCTTGTTTACATTACACTCGAAGAGGTGATACTTTTTTGAAAGTGCTTTTGAAAAATTACATATAGGGTAACAGCCATGACCGCAGCAGCCTCAATTCAAACGGATCTGAAAGTAACGCCACTCACCGACCTGCCAAATGCAGAACTTATCGAGCGCGCCGTCAAGCGCGGCGAAGGTGTCCTTGACAAAAACGGGGCGCTTGTCGTTGAGACCGGAAAACGAACCGGTCGCTCTCCAAATGATAGATTTATCGTTAAAGAGTCAACAACCGAAAATGACATCGATTGGGGCAAGGTGAACAAGCCTTTTGACGCTGACAAATTTGATGCGCTGTGGGACCGCGTTGAAGCCTACCTGTCTACCCAAGAACACTTTCTTTCACACCTTCAAGTGGGCTCAGACCCTGAACATGCTTTGTCGCTTGAAGTAAGAACGCAAACCGCGTGGCAGCACGTTTTTGCCCGCAACCTTTTTATTATTCCTGAACAATGGAATGTTAAAGGCGACCAGCCTTGGCAAATCTTAAACGTACCTGGTTTCACTTGTGAGCCAGAGCGTGACGGCACAAACAGTGATGGCACAGTTATCATCAACTTCGCTAAAAAGCGTGTGTTGATTGCAGGCATGCGTTACGCAGGTGAAATGAAAAAAGCCATGTTCTCCGTGCAAAATTTCCTGCTTCCGGCAAAAGACGTGCTACCTATGCACTGTTCTGCCAACGTGGGTGAAGAAGGCGACGTGACTCTGTTTTTCGGTCTTTCAGGCACAGGTAAAACCACGCTTTCAGCCGATCCTAAGCGCTTCTTGATTGGTGACGACGAGCACGGCTGGGCACCAGGTAGCGTATTTAATATTGAAGGCGGTTGCTACGCTAAATGTATCGACCTATCTCAAAAGAACGAGCCAGTAATTTGGAATGCTATCAAGTTTGGTACCATCCTAGAAAACGTAGTGCTTGATGAAACACGCACGCCAGACTATACCGACACGTCGTTAACCCAAAACTCACGTGCGGCCTATCCGCTTTCACACATTGAAAAGCGCGTTGCTGAAAACCGAGGCGGCGAACCTCGCTCGGTTGTATTTTTGACCTGTGACGTAAGTGGCGTATTGCCTCCTGTTTCAGTGTTAAGTGAAGAAGCTGCGGCGTATCACTTCCTAAGCGGTTACACAGCGAAAGTAGGCTCTACTGAAATTGGCTCTACTAGCGATATTGAATCAACCTTCTCAACTTGTTTTGGTGCGCCTTTCTTCCCACGTCCAGCAGGCGTGTATGCAGAGCTTCTGATTAAGCGTGTTAAAGCGTTCGGTGCTAAGGTTTACTTGGTTAATACCGGTTGGACCGGCGGTCCTTACGGCACAGGTAGCCGTTTTGATATCCCTACTACACGCGCCATCATCGATGCGATTGTATCGGGTAACTTAGCTGATGTTGAAACTCAGCACATTGACGCGTTAAACCTAGATGTGCCAGTGGCAATAGACGGTGTAGACAGCAATTTGCTTGTGCCACAAAACACGTGGGCAGACAAAGAGAAGTACAACGAATACGCCGCTAACTTAGTTAACGACTTTAAACAGAACTTTGAAAAATACGACGTTAGCGACGCTATCGTTAAAGCCGGGCCGGGTAACTAACACTCGGTTCGCCCCTTCCCAACGTTCATCACACTCAACGTGATTGATGTTTTGCCCGCACCGTGTTGCGGGCTTTTTTTGTATTGTTGTTAACAAATTTAACATTATGAATACGTATGTTTATTTAAGTTGAGCAAGGCACTAGCTATCATTCACCGTACACAAGAGGGCTTTAATTAAGCGCGCTTCGCATCGAAGCATAAAAAAGGTTTTAAGTATGATAGACAGGCAACTGCGTGTATCACTGGCATGTGCGGGTTTTGCACTCTTTTCGGCAAATACGCTAGCGGAAGTTCAAACAGCAACACTTGAAAACGCAACGCTTACCATTGATACGGATACTAATGATTTTAAGATAAAGGCGCTGCGTAACAACAGTTTCCAGGTAACCTATCTTACCGATGGCAAAGGTGCGCCCTACGCAAACCTACCTTCTATGGCACTTTCTGAGGAAGCCACGAGTGCAGTTACAAAAGATATCGCAGGCGATGTTGAGCTAGAAGAAACCGCAACAACGCTTACCTTGAAATTCAATAATATTTCTGCACATGTCGATAAATCAACGCACGTTATCAGTTACTCGGTAAACGGCAAAGTAGTAGCAAAAGAACAAGATGGGCTAAACATTTCTGATAACGGCGTCAGTCTGTCGTTTACGTTAGATAAAAACGAAAAACTCTACGGTGGCGGCCAGCGCGTTTTAGGTATGGATCGTCGTGGTCATAGCATGCCGCTATATAACAAAGCACACTATGGTTACACCACGTCTTCAAATCAGATGTACTTTGGCTTGTCGGCTGTGATGTCGTCAAAAAATTACAGCGTATTGTTCGATAACACTGCTTCTGGTGAGCTAGATATTGGCAAAACGAACAGAGACGAGTTGCTATTTAAGGCACAAGGCGGCCGTGCAAGCTACATCATGGTGTTGGGTGAAAATTTAGAAGACACGGTTACGAATACCGTAGCAGTAACGGGAAAACAGCCGCTTCCTCCACGCTGGCTGCTGGGTAACTTTGCATCTCGATTTGGCTATAAATCACAAAATGAAGTGATGGATGTCGTCGATGCCTTTAACACGCAAGATATTCCCGTTGATGCTGTAGTGCTTGATTTATATTGGTTTGGCAAAGACATTAAAGGGCATATGGGGAACTTAAGTTGGGACACCGCCGCTTTCCCTGAGCCAGAGAAAATGATTAGTGAGCTACGCGCTCAAGACGTGAAAACCGTGCTTATAACCGAGCCTTTTATTCTTACGACGTCAAAGCAGTGGGATAGTGCCGTTGCCAGTAATGCCCTTGCTCAAAACGATGATGGTGCGCCGTATACTTTCGATTTCTATTTTGGCAATACCGGCCTTGTCGATGTGTTCAGTGAAGCGGGTCAAAATTGGTTTTGGCAATATTATGAAAAGCTTGCTGCACAGGGTGTTGCCGGCTGGTGGGGCGACTTGGGTGAGCCAGAAGTGCACCCTGATGATATTCAGCACATGTGGCAGTCTACAAAAGTAAGCGGCGCAGAAGTGCACAATGCCTATGGCCATCAGTGGGCTAAAACCGTATATAACAACCTAACAGAGCTTCAGCCTGATACGCGCCCGTTCGTGCTGATGCGTTCAGGCTTTTTGGGCAGTCAACGGTACGGCATGGTGCCGTGGACAGGCGATGTGAGTCGAAGCTGGGGCGGACTTAAACCTCAGGTAGAGTTGGCACTCCAAATGAGTGTTTTTGGAATGGCGTATACCCATTCCGACTTAGGTGGGTTTGCTGGAGGCGAAACCTTTGATCCTGAGCTTTATACAAGATGGCTTCAGTTCGGTACCTTTTCACCGGTATTTAGGCCTCATGCCCAAGATAATATTGCGCCAGAGCCAATTTTCCACGCCGATCCCGTAAAGTCTATTGCGCGCAAGTTTATCCAACTTCGCTACGACATGCTGCCTTATAACTATTCATTGGCCTTTGAAAATGCGCTTTACGGCACGCCATTAATGCGCCCGTTAGCTATGACGTACGGTGAAAGCGATTGGTTTGAAAATGCAGACAGTTATCTGTGGGGCGATGGTCTGTTAGTTTCGCCTGTGACGAGCGCTAACCAAACGGAGTGGCCGACTTTGCTTCCCGAAGGCGTATGGTTTGATTTTTTCTCTGATACGAAATACCAAGGTGGTCAAACCGTTAACTACCCGCTAAGCCAAGATAACTTCCCAGTGTGGGTAAAAGCGGGAAGCTTTATGCCAATGGCTGACGGGCTTAGCCGCACAGAGCAGTTTGATGCACGTAAAATAGAAATGCATTACTGGCATGACAATTCAGTGAATTCATCTTCATATACTTATTACGAGGATGACGGCAAAAATCCAGCGTCTGTCAAAAAAGGCTTGTACACCAAACTACAGCTCAGTGCGTCAGTAGACGAAAAGGCCGCATTAACACTGACGCTTGATAGCGAAGGCAGCTATATAGGTATGCCTAAGCAGCGAGACATCACTTACATCGTGCACGGTTTAAGCGAAAAACCACAGAGCGTTTCAATTGATGGCAGGAGCGTGCCTGTAATGTGGGATGAAAAAGGGAAAACGCTTTCACTTGCAATTTCTTGCGATTATCAGCAATCTGTAAAGGTAGTGATTATGTGATAATTAAGGGCTGCTGTTCTTTCTTGCACAGTAAAGGTCAGCGCCCTCAAAAGGTTCACTTTCTGTTCAAGGGCATAACTACGCTGTGCCCTCACGCCTAAATCGGATGTCTTTCTACTGATATCAGCCATGGAGCCTAAATGAGCCGACTTCCTGCCACCATCGTTATTTTTGCTGGTTTTTTTCTAATTGGTAAATTGTTTCTCTTGTGGGGAATATTACTGCCAGATATTGCAGCCGATCTGCAAATGTCTGAAGTAGTCAGTGGCGCACTTTTCTCGCTTTTCTCTGTAGGCATGATGTTAGGCGCTGTGATTGGTGGCAAGTATGCCAGTCGCTTCGAATATATGCCGCTACTTGCCACGTTATTCAGTATGAATACGGCGCTGTTGCTGCTTGTGTCAGTACTTACCGCTTGGCAATGGTTTTTGGTGTTAGCGGTATTAATAGGTGTGGTGAGCTCAACAATATTTACCATTGGCCACACGCTTATTGCACGAATGTACGCAGAAAAGCGCTTTACTATGATGGGCTTAATGGACTTTATGTTCAGCTTAGGAACGTTTGCGGCGTCGTTCTTTGTAACGCTGTTATACCTTGTTGAGCACAACTGGCGTTTACCTATTCAGGTGTTGGCAGGCGTTATGATTGTGCTTTCGTGCTATGCATTTATTGCGGCGCGTTCTCAGGCAAAAGTGCTTAAAGGTCAGCCTAAAGCGCCTAAAAAGACCTTGGCATTTGGGGTCATTATTAAGCAGCCTGTTTTCATATTTCTAACTTTGCTTACCTTTGGCTATGGTGCTGTAGAATTTGGTAACGCGAACTGGTTTGTGAGCTATGCGCAAAACGGCTTAGGCTTTACCGGCGAACAATCGAGAAACTTACTGGCATTTTTTACCGCTGGCATGGTGATCAGTCGCCTTACCTTCCCTTTTTTACTGCGATTTGTATCGGTACACCGCATGATTGTAATCATGGCAACAGCCTCGCTTGCGGGTGTATTTGCACTGAAACTAATGCCTTCATTTTATGGGATTGGCGCTGGTAATTTACTGCTCGGCTTAGGGCTAGGTGGGCTCTTCCCGTTAGCACTTTCTGCTGCAATGAATATCGACAGTGACAACGGCCCCGTACTTTCTGGTATTTCAATTATCGGTAACTCTACAGGCGTTCAAGTGGCATCGTTTTCTACTGGACTATGGGCGAACTTTGCTCCACTTACTACAGCGTTTTGGGTGATCCCACTTGGCGGCTGCGTGCTGTGGTTGGCATCTTATGGATACAGCCGAAAAATTAAGTACCACAGAAGCTAATACCAATCCGTGTAGTGTTTTTGGGCTTAATGGGTTTGATAGGGTAAATAAAACTCTGCGACCAAGCCCTGCTGAGGATGATTTCGCAACGTCACCTCACCATCGTGAGCTTCTACAATTCGCCTTATTATGGCAAGGCCAAGGCCTGAACCTGACGAATTGCGGGCTTTGTCGCCTTGTGCAAACGGCATGAATACACCGTCAAGCTCCGCTTCCGGTATTCCCGGGCCAAAGTCGCGTACTTTGCAATACACGCGCTTTTCGTGGCGATTGTAAAAGCTGCTAATTGCAATATCGTCCGAGCCGTACTTGAAAGCATTTTCGATGAGGTTGTCGATCACGCGTTTCATTGCAATTCGCCGAAGTGACAGCGGAGGAATGGCGTTGAGTTTGAGTTCGATGTGGTGCTTGTCGTCTAAATGTCTGGCTTGTACCAGCTCTGCAATAATCGCGTTTAAATCAGTTTCTTGAGTGACTTCTTCGGTGTCGTAGCGTGCATAGTCAATGAACTGATCGATGATGGCGTTCATGTCTTCTATGTCATTTACAATGCCGTCTTTTATCCAATCTTGGTCTTCCGGCAGCATTTCTGAGGCTAGGCGAATACGGGTAAGCGGCGTGCGCAAGTCGTGAGAAATGCCCGCTGTCATAATATTTCGGTCATTCTCAAGCTGCTTAATACCCTGATTCATGCGGTTAAACGCCCGAGTAACCTGAATCATTTCGGTGCTGCCTTGTTCGCGAAGCGGCGCCGGGTGCTCGCCTTTACCCACCGCTATTGCTGCTTTTTGCAGGGCTGACAATGGACGCGTCATGCGTCTTACAAACAACCAGCCCCCGGCCACACTCAATATGCCAATTACCATTAAATACATAGTCAGAGGGGATATATTCGCTTCGTTAAGTCCTGAAATAGGAATAGAGATCCACGTATCTGGGTAGCGGTTCAGGGATATCCAAACAATGTATGGCGCATTTTCGTCACTGGCCTGCGTGGTGGTGCTAATGCGCACATCTGCAAGCTGCCGGAGCTGCTCGCTAACCTGAGAAGAAATATAGCTATAGTATACGGCGCTCTCTAATCCATTCTGTTTGGCAACGCTTTCGTCAAAGACCTGTACCTGGGTTTTTTGAAAATAGCGGTCGCGGGTTTCTTGGTTAGTCACCAACAAGTCGTTGGCGAGCACAGATTTTACTTGGGTGGCCAATAAGCTGTTAATTTGTTGGTAGCTGGGCTGAATAAAGTAATAGGTAACAGAGATGTAGGACACAATCTGATTAATAAGCAACAGCACGCCAATAAGCATGACGGTTTGGCCAAATGCACTTTTGGGAATTAAACGCATAACATGCCGTCGCTTTGAATCATAAGCCAGAGTTTGGAATGGCAGTAGGTAAACGCATAATTAGGGGTCATGAGTAAACATACTTCACTTGCGCACAGGCCAAGACGGTAGAGCCCGCCGTATCAGTCATAGGTGCTAAACTTGTTCGCCATCAGGCACGAATACGTAGCCCAATCCCCATACAGTTTGTATATAACGAGGGTTGGCAGGGTCTTCTTCAAGCATTCTTCGTAAGCGTGAAACCTGAACGTCAATACTGCGCTCTAACGCACTGTAGTCGCGACCACGCGCTAGGTTCATCAGTTTGTCACGTGACAAAGGCTCACGTGGGTGAGTAACCAAAGATTTCAATACCGCAAACTCACCGCTTGTCAGTGTTAAAGGTGTATCGCCAGCTGTCATCTCACGGGTGGCGAGGTTCAGCTTGTAATTGCCAAATTCCACAATTTGCACATCTTTAGACGGCGCGCCCGGCGCTTCGCTGCTGCGTCTGCGCAAAACCGCTTTAGCACGCGCTAGTAGCTCGCGGGGGTTAAATGGCTTAGGCAAATAATCGTCTGCACCCATTTCAAGGCCGATAATGCGGTCAACTTCATCGCCTTTTGCAGTAAGCATAATAATGGGCATGTCGTTTTCTTGCTGGCGCAATCGGCGGCAAATAGACAAGCCGTCTTCGCCAGGTAGCATAAGGTCCAAAACCATTAAATGAAAATTCTCGCGCTCAAGCAGTCTGTCCATTTGTTCTGCGTTAGCCGCACTGCGAACTTGATAGCCCTGCTCAAGCAAATAGCGCTCTAATAGGCTGCGCAGACGCATGTCATCATCAACAACGAGAATTTTAGAGGTTTCCTGACCCATACTCATACCTTTCGTTTTACTTTTGTTTCACTATAACCACAAGATGTGAAATACAAAAGCGAGAAAAGCGTAAAAGGCTGGGGATGTTTGTTACAAATAGTGTCTAGGTCTGTCGAACTTAGATGTAAAGAAAGAGCCAGCAAAGGCCCAGTAAAAGCCCAGCAGACTCCAACGAGGAGGAAGCCATTACGCTTTTCTCCCCACTGAGCTTATAGTGAACTACGTATTGGTGAGAGGCTTTATACCGTAGGCGCTGCAACAACACACCAGCAGTTCAAGTTGTAATCCTTAAGAGGCGCTAATCAAAAGTGACGACGTTAAGGGCTTTTGTTTGCGCCGAGCCATTAAGCGTTTCTAAATATAACTGCGTTATAGCATCAGCTCCGCGGTGCGATTGCTCATAAAACTGATCGCTCACTTTCTCTGCGAAGCGTTTCCATGCACTGGCGTATTTTGCCAAAAAGGCCTCGTGCCCCCATTCATGTTGGCGCAGTTTCACGCGAGCTGGCGCGAAAAATATCTCTGCATTGAGCAATTTGGGGTTGGGCTTCTCTTGGGCTTTCCAATCTGTCGCACCAATGAGTGTAACGTCGCTCAGGCTGTCGCCAAGCTGCTTGGTAAGGTCATTAATCAACGTACCGTTGGCAGCGAAATCAAGCAGCCAGTAGCGCGCATCGCTGCTTTTACTGCTATTGCCTTCGCTACTTAGGGCTGAGAGTTCGTCATAGCTATACACTTCATCGTAGCAACCGGACGCTTTTACCATATCCACGTTTTGTTTCGAGGTTAGCCCAACCACCTTATAGCTTGCGTTTCGAGAGGCCTTCTGGTCTTTAAGTAGTTGCGCTGTACCCAATGCGGTTTTACTCGAAGCGCTCGACAACAGTAAGGTTTCATTGTTTGCTTTCTCTGCCACATAGTCATCGAGAACAAACGAAGTCATATAAAGGGGTCTAAAATTAAGCTGCCATGCTTCGCGGTTTTTGTCGTAGCCGGGGTCGGCGGCACAGCGAAGATATTGATCGTAAACAGGGCTAATGCTTTTCCGTTTTTCGTGGATGTCTGAAAAGCCGTGAGGGGCAACTTTTCCAGCTTTTATCACCCAATGGCTAGCCATAGGCAGGTAGCCGAACACCTTTTCACCTACTTTGATATCGCTATGACAAGACGCCTTAACGGTAGCAAAGCCCCAAACGGGCACAATACCGAAGCCATGTGCTTCATCAACGTCATTATCACTCTTTGCAGGGAAAAAGCCCCAATAGCCCATTTTAAAACCCAGTGCAGCATAGGTGATGTTGTTGGCAGAAAAGCCAAAGCTGTCTGTCTCAAGCAATACTTCGTCTTGCTGTAAGTCGTTGATGTTTATATCGCGGGAAACAACGTTAGTGTTGGCAAGGTTTTGCTGGTCTACCCAAATTTGTTGGCTTTTAATTGTGGTCATAATAGGAGCCTGCTGTGTCAAAAACTAGGTCGAGAAACTAAATCAAGAAACTAAATCAAGAAGCTAAACCAAGAAAGTTTCCGAATAGAACCTAGATTGACGCAGGGCATGAGCCATTACGACTTACTGTTTTAAATACATGCCTATAGAAGCGATGTATATTGGGCTTACTCGTCGCTGCTCAACCAATCCATCTGATGACCAGCTCTGCGCTTTTTATTTAAGATGTCTTCAAGGAGCGGAGTTAAAATGAGCTCCATGGCTAAGCCCATCTTTCCGCCGGGTACAACCAAGGTGTTGATGCGAGACATAAACGCGCCGTCGATCATTTGAAGTAGGTAGGGGTAGTCCACAGTCTTCATTTCCCGTCTAAAGCGCACAACCACAAAGCTTTCATCTTGGGTTGGAATTTCCCGTGCACTGAAGGGGTTGGAGGTATCAACGGTTGGTACGCGCTGGAAGTTAACGTGGGTGCGTGAAAATTGTGGCGTGATGTAGTGGAAATAGTCGTCCAGTCCTCGCACTATGCTGCTCATTACCGCTTCACGAGAATGTCCTCGGTCAGTGGTGTCGCGTACAATCTTTTGGATCCATTCTAAGTTTACGATCGGCACCATGCCGACCAGTAAATCTACATGTTTTGCTACGTCATTTTCTTCCGTTTTTACACCGCCATGTAAACCTTCATAGAACAGCAAGTCAGTGTTTTTGGGTAAATCTTGCCAAGGTGTAAAGGTGCCGGGCATTTGATTAAAAGGCACGGCTTCATCGAATGTGTGAAGGTATTGTCTAAACTGTCCTGTACCCGAGCTGCCGTATTCCCTAAACAGGGATTCCAGTAGCTCAAAGTCGTTGGCTTTAGGGCCAAAGTAGCTGATATGCCTGCCTTGCTCTTGGGCTTTGCGAATTTCCACTTCCATTTCCGGGCGGGTAAAACGGTGAAAACTATCGCCTCCTACAACCGCAGCATTAACACTTAAGTTCCTGAAAATATGGCGTATAGCGTTGGTCGTGGTAGTAGTACCCGCGCCAGAAGAACCTGTTATAGCAATAATAGGGTGTTTGACAGACATAGGAATTCTTTTTGGAAATGACGGGTACTAGTTATAAGCTGATGTGAGCTAAGAATCAAGGGGAGGTATAAGCGCATACCACTCGATTCTTGGGAGTTGCTTTCGCTCCAGCCTGCGTGTAATCAATCATCTAGCCGTTTGTGATGGTGCTGCAATAGGCGCACAATTAGCTTTGCCTCCTCTTCATCTAAATCAAGAAGTGCGCGAACATGTTCTAGGTGGTGCACATCGTGCTCACTCAACTTTCCGTCGTCCAAAACGCTTCTTACTGTGTCTTTAAACCTATCGCGTTTTAGCTGCATCTGCGACGTGTAGCTAGAAGATAAAATACCCGCTGGTAGGGCGTAAAAACAGATACCCATTATAGTTATGAGGCCGCCAAATATTTTACCCAATGCAGTTATAGGAACGGCGTCACCATAGCCCACCGTGGTCAGCGTGACGAGTGCCCACCACAATGAAGCGGGAATACTGCTAAAAACATCGGGCTGAGCAGCATGCTCAATATAGTAAATACAGGTGGCGGCGATAATCGTGAACAACAAAAGTACGCTTAACGCCGCAATAAGGCTGTGAGACTCGTTGCGCAATACGGTAACGAGAGTTTGCATAGAGCGCGAATAGCGCCCAATTTTTAAAATTCGCATTACCCGAAATATTCGCAAAATACGTAAATCGAACGCCACGAAAACGCTTAAGTAAAAAGGCAGAATTGCCATTAGGTCGACGAGCGCCATGGGACTTTTCAAATAGGTCCAGCGCTTTTGCCATGTCGTTGTACGTTCGTGATTAGGGCGGTTTGGGGCCGATGCGCTGCCGTATAAACGAAGAAAGTACTCAACGGTAAATATCAGTACTGAAACCACTTCGATTATATGAAGTTCGTACTGCCAAATGGCAGGGATACCCGGCACTGTTTCCAGCATCATAGCGACAACATTTACGATAATTAACGCGATAAGAAATACATCAAATATTTTGCTGAGCTTTTTGTACTCGTGAGCCTCGCTGGCAGGCGCAAGGATGTGATAGCACGCGTTTTGAAATGACATAGCCATGGTAGTGAGGGAACGAATGTCCTTTTTATACCAATTACCGTTGCAAATTGGTAATGCTTCTAAAAAAGAAGGAGGTGTTCGGCGCTATTTTCAAGCGCGGATGGGGTCAAAACATGGTAGTTTAAAATACAAATAAGCAAACAAAGAGCGTATCCAATTGAAAAGTGCAAAACATTTAGGGGCAGTACTAACCTCGGCACTGCTTGTGGCTATGTCTGTGCCCACGGCACAAGCTAAGTCTGACAGCGTACTTTTTTCATCAACTCCACCTGTTATAGATGGTGTAGCCAATGACGCTGCATGGAAAGGGGGCGATTGGCATGAAATGACGTCGCTTATGTGGGGCTCGGCTCCTGAGTCCGGTGATTTTTCTGGTCGATATAAACTGCGATGGAACAAGGATGCGCTGTATCTGTTGGCAGAAATACAAGACGATCACCTCTCAGATACCTATGCCAATCCCCTTGAACGTTATTGGGATGATGACTGTTTAGAAATTTTCATTGATGCAGACGCCTCTGGTGGCGATCACCTTAATAACTACAATGCGTTTGCCTATCACTTAGCGTTAGATAATCAGGTTGTTGATATAGGTCCAAATGAAGCAGGAGAGGCTGTACCACAACTCTACAATGATCACGTAGAGAACAAATGGCAGCGAGATATATCAGCGCCGCATAAGATTCATTGGGAAGCAGCGGTACGTGTATTTGATGATAGCTATCAACACGGAAAAGATAATTCGCCTGTCACCTTAAAAGAAGGTATGACACTGGGCTTTATGCTTGCCTACTGCGATGCGGATGGTGGCGACAGAGAGCACTTTTTAGGCTCTCATGAGATCACCCCAGTAAACGGCGATAAAAACTTGGGGTATAAAGATGCGTCGGTGTTTGGAAAGGTGAAGCTGACAAAGTAGTGAACCATAATTTGTCGCTACTTTACTTGATTGACTTGCTGCGCGTAATTGGAAGGAGTCGCAGAAATGCCACTCCTTTTAACCTGCAATCACTCACCTTGACTAAAAGCCATGCCATTTGGCGATAAAAAAAATGCGCAACAGAGCTCGTCACGCTCTAGCTGGTTGAGTTAATTGGCTTCGCCTTCCTGCTTACTCAGATCTAACTTGTCCAGCACTGCAAGTTTATTAAAACTGATCATCTCACGTATTTCTTTTCCATATTCATCGCCACGCTCAGAATACTTCCCTAAGCCATAGCTGAGCGCAACCCCGGTGACAGCCTTGTCTTCTTCACGTAAGGATTGGCGAATTTTACGCAATGGTTTGTAAGCATCGTGGGTGTTTAAATTTAGCATGTAGCTTTCTACTGAGTCGGCAGGCGAACGGAAATCAGCAACTTCATGATTTTTGTTAGTGTCACGCGATTTTGGAACGATACCGCAGCCCTTAGAGAAGCACCACTGACCAAAAAAGTTGTTCCCTAATTTTGCAAAACGAGAGGTACCCCATGCACTTTCATTCGCTGCTTGTGCAATAGCTAACGACGCAGGAACAATGTCGGCACGCCTTAACAAAACCTCGCAGGCTGACTCCTGTTCAAGGTCAGCATCGTCAACACGAAACTTTGTCAGGAACTGGTCTAGATTGTCTGCTTCATCCGCGTCGCAAGAACTTTGAATTTGCACTCTATCGGTGGCTAGCTCTTTGTTCACCTCGACTACAATAGGAGTGAAATACTCAAAAAATGCCGCTTTTCGGTCGGGGCCTGCGGCATAAGCAGTAAAGTCTGGAGCAGACTCTTTGGCAAAAAAGGCGAACCACGCTGCGGTACTCGCCACTACTGCTACAAGCAATACAGCAATAAGTTTAGTGTTCGACATCAGGTGATACCTCTTTTATTAGAATAAAATAATACGCTTTTTAAGCGGACTACCTGAGCTTATTAAATCTCGCTAAGTGGTTAATCATCTATGTGGATTGATATTAATACCATACAGGTTCTTGTATACGCTGCAACATATGGAGAGAGTCAGTAAATTAAAGATTTATAATGTATACAGTACTATCGGCAAGTACCAAATCAGACTCGATGTGAAATTCAATACCTTATTGCTTATGTACTGAGCGCGAGTTTTCTTTTGTGTTGAGCGTTAGTATCAGGTTAAGCAGTGATATGTAGCTGGGAAACTACGATTTCTGCTTTTGCTGCACGTTAGCATGGTGAGTAAGTGGTAAGAGTAGGTAAGAGTAAAAGTGGGGGGGCGTAGAATTCACACCCTGGCTTTTCGTAATTATGTAAGAACGCAGCGTTAAGCTGCGTTCATTTAGCACTTTCTATGAGGCTTTCGGCTACTTGGCTTCAGCTTCACGCGCAATCGCACGGTGCGCAATATCAGTGCGGTAGTACACATCTTTAAACTGAATGGCTTTTAGTAGCTCGTAGGCTTTTTGCTGCGCTTCGGTAACGTTGTTACCCAAAGCTGTAGCGCAAAGTACGCGGCCACCTGCGGTTACCACTTCGCCATCTTGCAGGGCGGTGCCTGCATGGAAAATCTTTCCGTCTAACTTAGCGGCTTCTTCGAAACCAGTAATCACGTCGCCTTTATCATAGCTGCCTGGATAGCCGCCAGCGGCAAGCACAACACCTACCGACGCGCGCTCATCAAACTCAATCGTTTTACCAGCAAGTTCGCCTTTGCACGCTGCTTGGCAAAGTGGAACCAAGTCAGACTTTAAGCGCAGCATGATTGGCTGGGTTTCCGGATCGCCAAAGCGACAGTTGTATTCGATTACCTTTGGAGTGCCATCAGCCATAATCATAAGGCCAGCATATAAAAAGCCAACGTAGTCGTTGCCTTCAGCAGCCATGCCGTTAACTGTTGGCATAATCACTTCTTGCATAATACGGTCGTGAATGTCCTGCGTTACAACCGGAGCCGGAGAATAAGCACCCATTCCGCCTGTGTTCGGCCCTTTGTCACCGTCAGCAGCACGCTTGTGGTCTTGGCTGGTGGCAAAAGGAAGTACGTTTTTGCCGTCTACCATGACAATGAACGACGCTTCTTCACCGTCTAGGAATTCTTCAATAACTACGCGGCTGCCGGCTTCGCCAAACGCGTTACCTGCCAGCATGTCGCGGATAGCGTCTTCCGCTTCTTCAAGGGTCATCGCAACAATAACACCTTTACCCGCAGCAAGACCGTCAGCCTTTACTACAATCGGCGCGCCTTTCTCACGCACATAGGCAATAGCTGGGTCAATTTCTGTGAAGTTTTGATACTCGGCCGTTGGAATGTTGTGGCGAGCCAAAAAGTCTTTGGTAAAAGCTTTAGAGCCCTCAAGCTGCGCGGCAGCTTGAGTGGGGCCAAAAATCATTAAACCAGCGTTTGTGAACGCATCAACAACACCTGCAACTAGCGGCGCTTCTGGGCCTACAATAGTAAGCTCAACATCGTTGCCCTGAGCAAAAGAAACCAAGCCAGCAATATCATTTACATCGATAGCTACGTTCTCAAGCTTAGGTTCTGTAGCTGTGCCGGCATTGCCAGGTGCTACAAATACTGTTGAAACATCAGAAGACTGCGCTGCTTTAAACGCTAACGCGTGTTCGCGGCCACCGCCGCCAATTACAAGTACGTTCATTAACTGTTCCGTTTTGAGTGTTTAATTTTATGATTTTGGTTTGGTGAATTTTAGCGTCATGCGATTGCTCTCGCCAATCGCCATGTATTTTTCGCGATCTTGATCATCTAGCGCCAAACGTGGGGGTAGCGTCCACACACCTTTCGGGTGGTCGGCAGTATCCATTGGGTTAGCGTTGACATCGCTGCTTGCTTCAAGCACAAAGCCTGCTTTTTCGGCGGCAGCCACAATGTAAGAGCGCTTCATGTAGCCACTTTTCTTCATTGCTTCATCATCTGCGCTTTCAGGAAGCTCATGTTCCACTACGCCCAGTACGCCACCTGGCTTAAGCGCTTTGAAAAATGCGCCAAATGCATTGTCGATACCCTCGTCACCGTGACGCATATACCAGTTGTGTACGTTGCGAAACGTCAGCACCATATCGGCACTACCTGCGTCGCTAATATCTAACGCTTTGATTGGGTCGAATGCAGTAAGCTCAGCACCTTCGTACTTCATGCCCGGCTTCATTTTTTCTTTGAAGCCTTCTACCGATTTTTTAAAGTAACCGCTGGTTTCATCATCAACGTAAAAGTGAGCAGCTACATACTTACCGTTATCTTTTACAACAGAATAAAGGATGTCGGCGTACCAACCACCACCGGGAGAGATTTCTACCACAGTCATGTCTGGGGTAAGGCCAAAAAAGCGCAGTGTTTGCTGAGGATTACGGTACTCATCGCGTACTTTTGCACTAGCAGAGCGGATATCGCTCATTGCGGCATCAGAAATCGCATCTGCGCTGGCATAAGTAGCACTTACACCTAGGGTTGCGGCTAACACATATTGGGCTAACTTTTTCATTCTTATTTCCTTTTTCTGTCGAGGGTAGGCGAATAACATAACACTATTACTACAAATTACTACGGGTCAGATCAAGCCTATCAGCTAACCCCTATTTGCACTTACGCCTTAGCAGAATAATTCGCAACTCTGTCGCTTCGATGAGATTTCATTACAACCAAGCAAATGACCTCGAGTCTGCGTATTTAAAAGGGTTAAGGAAAAATAACAAACACACAGTAAAGCCACTAAATGCCACTTTACTGCGTGTTTAACTTAGGTGTTGGTGTCCCTCACTAAGCCTGCACTAAAAGGTATTGCGTAAATACTTATTAGTGACGGAAGTGGCGCATACCCGTGAACACCATCGCAATGCCGTGCTCGTCAGCGGCATCAATGACTTCCTGGTCGCGCATAGAGCCGCCTGGCTGAATTACTGCTTTAATACCTGCTTCAGCCGCAGCGTCGATACCGTCGCGGAATGGAAAGAATGCATCAGACGCCATTACAGAGCCTGCTACTTCAAGGTTCTCATCAGCTGCTTTAATACCCGCAATTTTTGCAGAGTAAACACGGCTCATTTGACCTGCGCCCACGCCTACCGTCATACCGTCTTTGCAGTAAACAATCGCGTTAGACTTCACGTATTTTGCTACCTTCCAGCAGAACATAAGGTCGCGTAGTTCATCTTCGCTTGGCTTGCGCTTAGTCACAACTTCTAGGTCTTCCATTTCAACCATGCCGAAGTCGCGCTCTTGTACTAATAAACCGCCGTTTACGCGCTTAAAGTCATAACCTTCAGTTAGCTGACCAGCCCAGTCACCACATGCTAGAAGACGTACGTTTTTCTTCGCACTTACTACTTCTTTCGCTTCATCGCTTACTGTCGGCGCAATAATGACTTCCACAAATTGACGGTCAACAATCGCTTGCGCCGTTTTCGCATCAAGCTCGCGGTTAAACGCGATAATTCCGCCAAATGCTGATGTTGGGTCAGTTTTAAACGCTCGGTCGTAGGCACTTAAAATATCATCGCCAATGGCCACACCACATGGGTTAGCGTGCTTAACGATTACACATGCTGGCTCTTCGAATTCTTTTACGCACTCAAGCGCCGCATCCGTGTCAGCAATGTTGTTGAATGACAGTTCTTTACCCTGAAGCTGGGTAGCGGTAGCCACAGACGCTTCTTGAACATTGTTTTCAACATAGAATGCCGCTTCTTGGTGGCTATTTTCGCCATAGCGAAGGTCTTGCTTCTTAGTAAGCTGCATGTTGTAGGTACGTGGGAATTCACTGTGCTGGTGGTCACAGTCTGCTTCACAGCCTGTGCTGTCTAAACGAGCACCAAAGTAGTTTGCAATCATGCCGTCGTATTCGGCCGTATGTTCAAACGCTTTAATCGCAAGGTCAAAACGGGTGTTGTACGTTAACGAGCCATTGTTGTCGTTCATTTCTGCAAGCACGCGAGAGTAGTCCGCCGCATTAACAACAATAGTGACATCTTTATGGTTTTTCGCTGCAGCGCGAACCATCGTTGGCCCACCGATATCAATATTTTCAATTGCATTTTCTAGCGTACAGTCTTCGTTTGCCACGGTAGCAGCAAACGGGTAAAGGTTAACCACCACAAGGTCGATAGGCGCAATGCTGTGTTCTTCCATCACTGCTTCATCGGTACCGCGACGACCAAGGATGCCGCCATGAATTTTCGGGTGAAGGGTTTTAACGCGGCCAGCCATAATTTCTGGGTGACCTGTGTGATCAGACACTTCTTTAACAGGTAAGCCAGCGTCAGCGAGAAGTTTAGCAGTACCGCCCGTCGACAGAAGTTCTACGCCAGCGTTATGCAGCGCTGTCGCGAAATCGAGGATACCGGTTTTATCAGAGACACTAAGGAGAGCACGTTTAATTGGTTTTGGTGTTTGCATAAATTTTAAGTTTCTAATGTTGTAGTGTTGAAACAAAAAGAGCACCGATTGGTGCTCTTTGGTGGGCAAAGCCCTTGGAATCTTAGTTCATGCCGTATTGCTTAAGCTTCTTGCGAAGTGTGCCACGGTTGATGCCCATCATGATGGCAGCGCGGGTTTGATTGCCGCGTGTGTAAGTCATGACTTCTTCTAGCAGCGGCGCTTCAACTTCAGCCAGTACCATTTCGTACAGGTTATCGATGTTTGCGTTATCCAATTGCTTAAGGTACTTATTAACCGCTTGCTTTACAGAGTCACGCAGTGGCTTTTGAGCTTGCGTTTGTGAAGGCGTAGTTACTGTAGTAGTAAAAGGTGAAGTCACGTTTTGATCGAACATAATACTGTGTTGCTCTTAAGTTAGTCATCACTATGCTGCGGGAGAAATCTGTCGGGTTTCTCGTGTCTGCAGCGCTTGAAAATATGCATTTAGTGCATCGAGTTGCTCATTCGCATCATCGATAGCGTTAAACGTTTTACGAAACTGACGATCCGTATCGTGCTCCGCGAGATACCAGCCCACGTGCTTACGGGCAATTCTCACACCGGCTATGTCGCCATAAAAGTCCTGCACATTGGCTACGTGCTCATGCAAGAGTTCATATAACTCTGACAGCGGCGGTGCTGGTAGGTTCTCGCCCGTTTCAAGATAATGTTGGATTTGCTTAAATATCCAAGGTTTACCTTGCGCGCCGCGACCTATCATTACGCCATCTGCACCGGTGTAATTCAGCACCTCTTGTGCTTTCTCTGGAGAAGTAATATCACCATTTGCAATAACAGGAATTGAAATTGCCGCCTTTATTTGACGTATGGTGCTGTATTCAGCTTCTCCTTTATACATACAAGCTCGTGTTCTGCCGTGAACAGCAAGCGACTGTATGCCGTTTTGCTCTGCAATGCGGGCAATCTCTACCCCATTGCGATTTTCTGGGTTCCAGCCGGTACGAATTTTTAGTGTCACGGGTACATCAACAGCATTAACTACTGCTTTAATAATCGCTTCCACTGTGTCTGGGTATTGAAGCAATGCAGAACCTGCTAGCTTCTTATTTACCTTTTTAGCAGGACAACCCATGTTGATATCGATGATTTGCGCACCGTTCTCAACATTAAATTGTGCTGCTTGAGCCATAAGCTCAGGATCAGCCCCAGCTATCTGTACAGAGCGAATGCCTTCTTCACCCTCATGATTCATACGCGCTTGTGATTTAGCTGTGTTCCAAACTTTCGGGTTACTCGAAAGCATTTCTGAAACAACAAGCCCTGCACCTAAGCGCTTACAAAGTTGGCGAAACGGTCTGTCTGTTACGCCAGCCATGGGGGCCAACATCAAATTGTTTTCTAACTCGTAAGGTCCAATTCGCATTATAAAATGTATAGCTCGCCATCTAAAACTGCACAGAAAATATACACCCGGCTAAAACGGGGCGCTAAGTGTACGTGTTTTCGCAAGGCTTGAAAAGGCTAAAAATCGCACAAAATTTCACTCCGTGGTCTTGACAGTGAAAAAAATCTGTCACATTAGTAAGCTAACGTCGATTTTTAGTTTAAATATTGTACGAAAGTCTTACAGCCCCCGATTTGAAAGGGCTGTAATGTGAAAAAAATTAACAATTAATTAGGCGGCAACGTGCTTTGTCGTACAAATTTTCGTCGCAATTTTGAGGTGGTTGACCGAAAACACACTATTCTAACTGGGCGTAATTTTCACCGACTGGTCGGTTTATCGCTCAAACTTAGTGTTTTTTGCCCGACACTCTCGCCCATTCACCATCAATGGCACTGGGTTCAAGAGTAATATCGTTAGCGTACGCTTCTTCTATGCGCGTAACTTGCTCCGCCAAAATGCCAGAAAGGACTAACAAACCGCCTGATTTGCAGTAGTTTGTAATAACGCTTTGAAGTTCTAGTAATGGACCTGACAAGATGTTCGCCATCACGACATCGGCTTCAAGCTCAGGCTGGTCTTCAGGAAGGTATACATCCAAACGGTCTTCAACGCCGTTGCGTCGTGCATTTTCTTTTGTTGCTTGTAGCGCTTGTGGGTCGATATCAATGCCGATGACGCGTTTAGCACCCAATTTCAACGCAGCCAGCGCTAATATTCCAGAGCCACAGCCAAAATCGACAACGGTTTTATCTGTCATATCTATGCCGTCTAGCCAGCGCAAGCAAAGCGCTGTGGTAGGGTGCGTGCCAGTACCAAAGGCAAGCCCAGGATCTAACATTACGTTAACGGCGTTTGGATCGGGAACATCGCGCCAGCTTGGGCATATCCACAAGCGCTCGCCAAATTGCATGGGATGGAAGTTATCCATCCACTCTCGCTCCCAGTCTTTGTCTTCAAGTGGCTCAAGCTTATATTTAAAATCAGGGCCTAAGACTTTGGCTTTACCCAAGCGCTGAAGGATGCCTTTCATATCGGCATCAGCTTCAAATAAGCCGACGACTTGTGTATCGGGCCACAGTAACACTTCACCCGGCTTGGGCTCGTACATAGGGGTGTCTTTCGCATCCACATAGGTCACTGCTTGTGAGCCGTTGGCCGTTAGCATGTCGCCTATTGATTCTGCATGTTCAGAGGAGGTATTAATTCGAAGTTGTAGCCAAGCCATAGTTATCGTTCATTGAGACCTTTGCGCTTTATTGTACCTTTGCTTGGCAGTAAACAAAATGCAGGCAAGCGAAAAGCTTTCAGTAAATGAAAACGCGATGCTTACAGAGGCATGATCAAATCTAACCACTTTGGTTTTCAACAGGCTCTCACGTACTCAATAAAACTTGGCTGCTCAATTGATTACGTAAGCCTCGAGAAAAACTAACCTTTTGTCGACTGGTGAAATTCTAATATAAGTTTATATTATGAGAAGGGTATCGTTTAATTTATAGTCTGGTTCATCTGTTGTATGCGCGCACTTTTATCTGCTGTTTGTTTACTGTGTTTTATCATACCGCTTAGCGCGAAAGAGCTAGATGTGGTTGTAGGCTGGAACAAGCCTCCATACGTTATTTCACAAGAGCACACCGGCTTTGAAGTTGACTTGGTGCGGGCGATCCTTGCTGAAATGGGATATGGATTGTCGCCTATTTATGTTCCTTTCGGGCGTACGGCAAGGTTATTAAAAGATGACGCAGTTGACATTGGACTTACCCTTAATCCTGCACACACGGTCGATCAAAGCATTTTATCTGAGCCATATATTATCTATCAGAACGTCGTGGTAACACGGGCAGACAGAGAACTGACGATAGACAGTATCGACGATTTGAAAGGTAAAAGCGTCATTGCTTTTCAAACCGCTCAATCGGTATTAGGTGAGGACTTTGGGCGAACTCTTGCATCGCAAACTACCTATATAGAAATGGCACGACAAGATCGTCAAGTGGACATGCTGATGCGCGGCAGCGTCGATGTTGCCATTCTCGATAGAAATATTTTCAACTACTTCAAATCTGCAAACAGTGCTTATGCCGAAGACGCAACCGTCTTTCATGAGCTTTTTCCTATATCGCCTTACAGTGCTGCGATCCCCGACCCAGCGCTAAGAGCCAAGTTCAACGCCACCCTTCGGCTATTTATTGAAGATGGGCGGTATCAGTTACTGCTTGATGAATATAAGCTCGATAACCTCCTTCATAAGCTTCCCGTAGCGGAAACGGCAAAATAATTCTTAGACAGTGAACTATTTCTGATTCAACGTATAAGAAACTAACATTACGTTACCTTCTATTGCCGTCAAACGCTGCATAATAAGAAGGAGTAACAGGCGCTAGGATCATACGTTAAGGAAAGGTTTATGTTGAAACAGGGTTTTTTGCTGGCCGTAGTCGTGCTATGCACTGCATGCGTGTCTCAAGCAAATCATACAGATAAGATTGAGCAATGGTTAGATAAGCCTGCTCACGTTCAGGCGCAAGCTATTGCGAGTGGCGACACGACATCTGCTGAGCTCGTTAGCGGTTATCTTGCGCGAATCGAACGGCTAGATGAAAAGGTAAATAGCGTCTTAGCGTTGAATCCTAACGCGCTGACCGAAGCGAAGGCCATCGATAAACAACTAGCGAATGGCGAGACGCTCGGCCCTCTGGCAGGTATTCCCGTACTGCTAAAAGATAATATAGAAGGTGCAGAGATGCCCACCACAGCCGGCTCAATGGCGCTTATTACTAATGACACTGGTCGCGATGCGCCTATCGTAGAAAAACTGAAAGCGGCAGGGGCAATTATTTTGGGTAAAACCAATTTGTCTGAATGGGCAAACTTTCGATCTGAATCCTCTATCAGCGGCTGGAGTGCAGTTGGAGGGCTTACCCGAAACCCCCATATGCTATCAAGAAGTGCTTGTGGCTCGTCATCGGGCTCGGGCGCTGCCATGTCGCTTCGCCTCGCGTCACTTGCCGTGGGCACCGAAACCAATGGCTCTATTATTTGTCCGGCATCCATAAACGGGGTAGTCGGCTTTAAACCAACCGTGGGCTTGCTTTCCAGAACTCACATAGTGCCTATTTCTTTCAGTCAGGACACCGCAGGACCAATGACGTCTAACGTTCAAGACGCCTGGCTAATGACGGCAATCATGGCGGGCCCTGATGCAAGCGATAACGCGACACTAGATGCTGAGTCTCACCGCCCTTCTATGCCAACATCTTCAATGCTGGCTACAGATTTAAAAGGCAAGCGTATTGGTGTGGTTAGGTACCGCCAAGGCGATAACCCTCATGTACTGGCTGTTTATGAAAAGGCGTTGAACCAGCTTAAAGCATCGGGCGCGACGCTGGTGGACATCAGTGACTTCTCTCAGCCAGATTCATTTTGGGCAGACTCCTATAATGTTCTGCTGAGTGAGTTCCATCATAGTATTAACGAATACTTGTCGGGGTCTCCAGCAGAGCTTCCTGCAAGGAACTTGTCTGAGCTTATCGATTTCAATAACAAAACAGAGCGCGAGTTAGCGTTATTCAATCAAGACATTTTCGAAAAATCGCTCGCGTCGGCAGCCATTGACAGCGAAAAGTATCAAAATGCACTGCGCCTTATTCAAGACACAGCGGGCAAAAATGGTATTGATACGTTGTTAGCAAAGCACAATGTTGATGTACTAGTTGCGCCCTCAAACAGCCCTTCTTTTTTAATAGATGGCGTATATGGTGACCATTCGCCTGTCGGTTTTATCGGTATCGGGTATTTGGCCGCAATTGCAGGATATCCGCATCTCACAGTGCCCGCTGGACAGGTGAAAGATCTTCCTGTGGGAATTAGCTTTATTGGTGGAAAATGGCAAGACGAAAGCGTGTTAAAAATAGGTAGAGTCTTTGAAGCAAAACACGGCTTCTTCATTAAGCCTGGCCTTCTGCCTACACGTTTTGACAACCCAGCGCTAAAAGGTATCGAAGACGGAATTGACGTAGTTCGCTAGCGGGAAATGAGGATACATAATCGTATTTCGCCTCAACAGAAACGAAAAAAGCCCTTGGTTTAACTCAAGGGCTTTTGAACGTCTTTTCTTTCGATTGGTTAGCCAGGCTTTTTCACCCAAGCGCTACACCAGCCATCAGCGTTAACAAGCTTATTAGGGAAAATGTTACAAGGGCGGTGTTGTTCGCCATCGGCGCCCTGCACATACATGCAGTTTGCGCATTTTGCACCTTCAACAGTTGACGACGGTGTGTAGTTCAGTGCTTTTGCAGTAGGGTCATCAGCGCTCAATTGTTCTTGAGCCTGAGCACGTAACGCTACACCACCTAATGTAAGACCGATAACTGTCGAGCCAGAAAGCTTTAAAAAGTCACGGCGATTTACAGATTTCATAACATTCTCCTTAAGAGATAGAAACGATAATGATTCTTTTTTATTCAGTGCCTTAAACGCAAAAACCTGCCCAAAGAGGCAGGTTTTGTTTCATGTTTAAATACTATCTCTTTTTGAAAAAAGATCGAACGAAATGTCGCATTTTCGCTTGATCCAGATTAAATAAACTTCAGAGTTACAACCTTAAGTATTGAATGTAAGACCGTTGGACAGTTTATTAGTTCACTTCACGGTTAACTTTACATCGGGCTTTGCATACGCAAATTGCGCAATTCGTTGTGTGCTGTGGTAGCTGTCTAGGCCTGAGATACAGGCCGTTTGCGCTTGCTCTATATCTGCATAGCCGTCTGAATCTATTATTTGCTCAGGAACGTAGAGCTCCTGGATTTCGCCGATAACCATTTCGGTTTCATTAAGCAAAGTAAAATGCTGTGCTACTTTTAAGCCCATTTTAATTTCACTTTCTTTGACATACGGCGCACTGAAGGACTCACTGATCTGCGCGGTTAACCCAACGGCTTCAAATTCACTTTCATCTGGCGCATAGCGGGCTGATGTTTGGTGGGCTTTGTCGACCCAGTCAACAGCCACGTGATTTAGCGTATAAAAGCCCTGCTGTTTTATATTGCTCAACGTATCTCGCGTGACGGTATGTGGACGCATGATCATGCCAATGAGAGGCGGGTTTGCACCGACATGAACAATAGAGCTCACTATAGCCAAATTGTTTGTAACGCCGTTTGTTGTACCCACCAAAGTCGCCGATTTAAAACCAGACAAACTATTAATTAGGTTTGCGCGGTAGCGCTGTGCAAGGGCGTCTATATCACCGCGGGTAAACTGCTTAGTCATTCTCTCTTTCTGCCTCTATCTGAATGTCATCACCGTGCTGATAAGCAGTAAGCTCAATGGGCTGACAACACACTTGGCAGTCGAGCACCTGTACTTGGCCAACATCGTTAATTTCATCTATTTCAACATCATTCGGAGCCATGCAGTAAGGACAGGAAAAGCCCATGGAACGAGTTAAACTCATATTTAAATGCCTTTGTAATCACTAATGCTATTTGTTACGTAATGCAAAGACGACTGGATTTTCTTTTAGACACGCCCCTTTTATCTGATTTTAAGAGAAAAGGGCAAGACTGCTATTTGACGCTTATGAATAATCAGAAAATTGGGTTCACAAATAATAGATGTGATAGACGGAAAAGGTGACTTTGTGGCAAATAAAGTTGGTCAATGCCCGTGCTGTAATAGAGAAACTCGCCTTACTTACCATCATCTTATTCCGCGAAAAATGCACAGGCGTACCTATTTTAAAAAGCACTTTAGCAAAGCGGAGCTTCAGGGCGGCATTTACATTTGCAGACAATGTCATAGCGGTATACATCGGTTTTATGATGAGATGACGTTGGCCAAACACTACTTCAATTTGCAGCGTTTATTGGCAGATGCGCAGCTTCCTTCGTTCTTTCATTGGGTATCCAAACAGCGCGTACGCGTGTAAAAGTACACGCTGTGCACTATTGGCAGCAGATGTGAAACCCAATCGCGGAGGATTTAATTTGATTCGCGAGGCTGTATAAATATACACTATTGGTGTTTTCATAGCCAAAGATACCTCATGCGAAAAGATTTACCGCCACGTTATTACTTAACACACTTTCACGAATTTCTTGCATTCTTTGAAGGTGCTAGCAAAGGGCTTTTAAATGATGAAGCCACTGACTTTGTTAGGCGTTTTAAAGCGTTAGACGATGACAAACAGTGTATTGTTGTGCGCGCTGCAAATCGCAAGTACGCGGTGATCGACAGAACGCAGTTCAATTATAGCGAAATCGCTGTGCCACAAGAGCAAATAGATTGGCTTACCGACAACGGCTGGTTTGGTGACCTTACCCACGCTTCGCTTAATGACATCGCTGGTGTCTTGACCAAAGATGCTCTGCTTGCGCTACTTGCCGAATACGGCAGTACTCAAGGGCTTGCGTCTTTGACCAAGCCGAAACTCGTCACGTTACTTAATGAGCATATTGGTGCTAAGGGCTGGCCCGAGAGCTTTTCGCTAGACAATTATTTAGTGTGCTTATTTGACGGTGCGCTTCGCTACTTACTATTTATTTATTTTGGTAACACCAAAAGCCGTCTAAATCAGTTTTCTATGCGTGATTTGGGCGTAATGAGAACCCGCTCTGATTCTGTAACCGATACGGCGCGTTTTGACACTAAAAGCGATGCCCAAGCTTCATGGTTTTACGCTAACCATTACAGTCAATTAGCCTTTTATAACGATGATATGTTGCTTGCCATAGCCGAAGGTGAACTCCCAGCGACTGAGGGTGTGTCGGCCAGCTTTTATCGCGACCAGTTACTGTATGCGTTAGGCCTTAAAGTGTTGGCTTTCAATAGACCGAAAGGACTAGAGGTGTTGAAGCTAGCGCAAAGCGATAAGGCAAAAGAGAAGTGGTTAAGAGAGAGCTACAAAGACGGAGATGAAGATGGCGTTAAGCAAGCACTTGAAGAAATAATTGATAATCCGCCATCGGATACACTATTAGCTTTTGCGGAAGATTTTTACGCCCGCAAATACCATAAAAAGCGTACCAGTACGGTTACCGATATGCTTCGTAATGCGAGTCGAACTTTGGAAATCGACGTAAGCCAAAATCAGCAGGTAGAGCGTGGGGTATTGGCGCACTATGCTCGGCACGGCATTGAAGGCTGGCGCACGGAAAATCGATTATGGCGTAGTTTGTTCGGCCTTACTTTCTGGAAGCAGCTTTACGAAGAAGATACGCTGGTTACAGAGTTTGATCGCAGGCCGTTGTCGCTTAAGCAAAATAACTTTTACGCAAAGTTTGAGCACAGTATTGAGGCATTGTTACAGGCGCTTGATAGCAAAGAGAAGGTGCGTTTTCACATTCATAAAATGGCCACGATGCATTACGGTAAAGTGAACAGCTTGTTTATGTGGTCTAGCCATTTACTTACTCCTATAGAAGCACTGATTGAGCACGCTTCGCTAGAGCAAATCTACGCTTTACTTCGCATGATGTGCAAAGACTTTGAGAGCCTTCGAGATGGCTTCCCCGATATTATGGTGTTTGACGGTGCCCTGCGCTTCGAAGAAGTCAAAGCTCCAGGTGATCAGCTTCGCCGAAATCAGCTAGTTTCAATTCAGCGTTTGCAACAAGCCGGTTTTGATGTTGCTGTGACGACAGTGAACTGGGTGCGCGACCCAGCCCAACCCTATGTGGTAGTGGATATTGAGACTACCGGTGGAAACAATAGTTATAACCGCATTACCGAAATAGGCATGGTTAAACTAGTTGGCGGTGAAGAGGTAGACAGATTTCAAACCTTATTGAACCCGCAGCGTAGAATCCCTAGTAATATAACCCGCCTTACCGGTATCTCAGACGAGATGGTAGCAGACGCGCCGCTGTTTGCCGAAGTCGCTGAGCAGGTGGCACGATTTACCGAAGATACCGTATTTGTTGCGCATAACGTGAACTTTGACTATGGCTTCATTAAACAAGAGTTTGCGCGACTAGAGCAGAACTTCAGACGCCCTAAAATGTGCACCGTTCGCGAAATGCGACGCACCTATCCTGGGCTGCCTTCTTACTCGCTGGCAAACTTAACAAAGCATTTTCACATAGAAATGGAGCAGCATCACCGCGCACTGAGCGATGCGAAAGCCGCCGCCGAGTTGTTGAAGCTAGCGTTTGAAAAAGACGATGAGCAAGTGAGCGTTTAAGTCGGCCACTAATTGTTTGGAACTTTAGCGTAGTTGAACTGAACAAAATGAGCCGAAAATAAGTATGTAGTGGGGTTAAACACGCATATTGAGATGTAAGAAATGGCATTAACTGAAGAACAAGAATCACGTGTAATTGAAATGGCGTGGGAAGACCGTACGCCTTTCGAGGCAATAGAGCGTTTATACGGGCTGCCTGAAAAAGATGTGATAAAGCTTATGCGTAAAAATCTCAAACAGAAAACCTTCAAGAACTGGCGAGAGCGCGTGTCGGGTAGAAAAACCAAACATGCCAGCCTGCGCCCTGAAGGTGTGGACAGAGGATACTGCCCCTCTCAGTACAAATTTAAAGGCGCTAATAAGTAGCGTGTAGAAACCTTTCCTATAGAAGCGGAACTGCCTTACGTTGTCGCTGCCTTTATTTTTTGGGAGGCGAAATAGTAGTAATCGGCAAAAGAAACGCAGTCAACTGCTGACGCATGGGGGTAGGAAAAACGACCGTGTTTTCTGATTGCAGAATACTCTTAGCGTGGCGAACCTGACGCAATAGATTTTGATAGGTGTCGTTATTTTGCTGAATCGCTTCTACCTTGTTCATGACAAGCTCAATGAACTCTGCAGGAGAAACGTCTGTATGTTGTTTGATCTCAAACGCCAGTGCCTTTAGCACGTAGGCTTCCCACTCCTTTCTATAACTGTCTTTCAGCCGTTCCGGGTAAAGCGTTAAGTCAGATATATCTTGCGCTAAGTCTACGATATCGAGAGGATCATCAAAAAGGACGCGAAACGCAAGCAGCGCTTCATCGGAGAGTCGGGAAATGGGAAGTTTTTCTTTGAACTGAGCGTAACGGCTGGGCACAAGAACACCTTCAAATTACGATTATTAGAGTTAAACAGTACGAGCTTTAGCGCTTCATTAGACTAAAGTTTAATAAACTCAACTTTAAGTTTAAAGCTCAAGAGATTAAAAATACGTAATCTGCGGCAATTGAACTCACAATGGCGACAAGCCGTAACTTATTATGCACTGTTAAAGTGTGTACGCGTTCTTGCTGTTTGGCCCATCGTTTGATGGGCCTTTTTTATGTGGAGTAGGCGCTTCGTTTCATTCAACTATCGAAGGAGAGTTTTACTCCTGCCAGTAATCGACTGACGCTATCTACCACATCAGCTCTTATAAACCATTCAACATCATGCTTCTCAGATAGCACGCCACTAAATTCCAGAGAGCCGCCGTGACCTGTTCCTAGAAAGTCTTCAATTAATTCAGCGCGCTCACCAAAACTACTGTCTATATAGGAATAGTAAGCAAAATATTCGATAGGATATGATGTGTTAAAAGCGCTTGCAGCGAATTCACCGCTGGTGCCCACTACAACTTTCGCAGCACTTTCATCAGTACGCTGCACTAATTCAATGAACGCGGTATCTTGTTCATTAATACGTAATCGATATTCTGCCCGGGCAAACGTACCGTTCAGCATTCTTTCAAAACTGGCTTCGTAGCTATGTCGTTGTCCCATCTTGGCCGAATATTCAATTTCGAAATACTCATCCTCTCCGCCAATATTAAAGGCTTCAGATGCTTCAGCATTTGCAAGTTGACCAACGACTATTTCAATGGCGGTGTCGTTTTGCAATTGCTTCACGTGACGTACTCCCGTTATCCAACCATCTTTCGACAAGCCGGTGGAAGAAACACGCCCTTTGTAAGTTGGAATAACACCTAACTCAGTTTTCCCCGAACCGGTTTCATGCCTTAAGTACAGACGCCTTGCGTAGAGATAATCAGTGTTGTCGCTGCCGAATGTATTGTGACTTGATGAAAAGTCATCGCCAGTCACCACAAAGCTGTTTACTGACCACGCAGAAGTGATGGCAAGAGAGGGATAGTAACGCAGTCGATATTGTTCGCGGCTTGGGCGGTTGGAACGATTATCGTAACGAACCTGAATATCTAGCTTCTGTGAGAAGGTGGGCGCTATTTGTTCTGCCTGCGCGTTAGTTCCTGCAATGGCTATCAGCGGTAAAATAAACAAAAAAGGATTTCGCACCTGTTTAACCCTAAACAACATGATTAAGTAGTTTATACATTAAATCTAATTACTTAGCGCAACGAATAGCGGTTTAAGGAAAAAAATACAAAAAAAAGCCGGCAGGGATGCCGGCAATAAGTGGAGTGGGACTCCAATGAGGGTAAAACACACAAAAGCATTAAAACTCAGGGAGATGTCTTAAAACTTGTATGCAGTATAGAACCAGTTTTTAAATAGGAAAATCGTTAAAAATTGATTGTAGTAATCCGAATAGCGAATAGCGAATAGCGAATAGCGAATAGCGAATAGCGAATAGCGAATAGCGAATAGCGAATAGCGAATAGCGAATAGCGAATAGTGAATAGCGAAGAAAGAAAATTGGGCTACACAAAAAACAGCGTGTAGCCCAAAGGGGGGATTAGGCTAAGCCTAGCTTCTTCTCTAGGTAGTGGATGTTGGTTCCACCCGCAAAGAAGTTTTCATCGGCCATAATGGCGCGCTGAAGAGGTATATTCGTTTTAATACCTTCAACTACAATCTCTTCAAGGGCGTGGCGCATACGAGCAATCGCTTCGTCGCGGCTTTCACCATAGGTGATAAGCTTACCAATCATTGAGTCGTAGTAAGGAGGCACGTGGTAGCCCGCGTAAATATGCGACTCCCAGCGAATACCTAAACCACCTGGCGCATGGAACATATTGATAGGACCAGGGCTAGGAATAAAGGTTTTAGGGTCTTCTGCGTTAATTCGACATTCAATAGCGTGGCCACGAATTTGAATTTGCGACTGATCAATTGATAGTGGCTGTCCGGCTGCAATGCGCAGCTGCTCTTTAATAAGGTCAACGCCTGTGATCATTTCAGATACAGGGTGCTCTACCTGAATACGGGTATTCATTTCAATGAAATAGAATTCACCGTTTTCATATAGGAACTCGAAAGTACCTGCTCCGCGGTAGCCAATTTCAATACAGGCTTTGCGGCAGCGATCGCCAATCTTGGTGCGCATTTGCTCAGAAATACCCGGTGCAGGCGCTTCTTCAACCACTTTTTGGTGGCGACGCTGCATTGAACAGTCACGTTCACCTAAGTGAATAGCGTTGCCTTGGCCATCGGCTAATACCTGAATTTCGACGTGACGTGGGTTTTCAAGGAATTTTTCCATGTAAACCGTTGAGTTGCCAAATGCAGCGCCAGCTTCCGCTTGCGTGGTTTCAATGGCTTTAATCAACTCAGCTTCGCTGCGTACTACGCGCATACCACGACCACCGCCGCCGCCCGCAGCTTTAACGATGATTGGGTAACCAATGCGCTTAGCAATGGCTTTGTTGCGCTCTACGTCGTCAGTTAGCGGGCCGTCAGAACCGGGTACACACGGTACGCCTGCTTTTTTCATGGCGTTGATAGCAGACACTTTGTCACCCATAAGGTTGATAGTTTCAGCTTTAGGGCCAATGAAAATAAAGCCACTTTTTTCTACCGCTTCAGCAAAGTCAGCGTTTTCCGCTAGGAAACCGTAACCTGGGTGAATAGCAATAGAGTTAGTGACTTCTGCAGCAGCAATAATGCGAGGAATGTTCAGGTAGCTTTCGGTTGCCGATGCTTTACCAATACAAATTGATTCGTCAGCCAGCAACACGTGCTTCAAGTTTTTATCCGCAGTAGAGTGCACTGCTACGGTTTTGATGCCTAGTTCTTTACAGGCTCTCAAAATACGCAGGGCAATCTCACCACGGTTAGCAATAAGTACTTTATCTAGCATAGTTAAGCACTCGCTTATTCAATGATAAACATTGGCTGGTCGAACTCTACAGGGTCTTGGTTTTCAACCAGGATTGCCTTAACCACGCCTGCTTTATCTGCTTCAATTTGGTTCATCATCTTCATCGCTTCAACGATACAAAGCGTGTCGCCAACTTTTACTTGCTGACCCACTTCTGCAAACGGTTTTGCAGTTGGTGAAGAAGCACGGTAGAAAGTACCGACCATTGGAGACTTAACAACGTGACCCTCTGGCTGTGCTGGCTCAGCTGGCGCTTCAGACGCAGTGGTAGCTGCCGCTGCAGGAGCTGGTGCCATTTGCGGTGCTGCTGGTGCTGCAAAGCTGTAGTTCATTGGCGCTTGAACACCCGTTGGACCACGGTGGATGCGTACAGACTCTTCGCCTTCAGTGATCTCTAGCTCGGCAATGCCAGATTCTTCCACTAGTTCGATGAGTTTTTTAATCTTTCTAATATCCATGTTCTGTCTCTGCTTTATTTTTGCGATTTCGGTAAATTGATTGCTGCAGTAAGCGCGAGCGAGTAGCCCATGGCACCAAGGCCAACAATGACGCCAGCTGCAACATCAGAAAAATAAGAATGATGACGAAAAGGTTCACGAGCGTGAACGTTCGACAAATGCACTTCAATAAACGGGATATTGACACTTAATAACGCATCGCGAAGGGCGACACTGGTGTGCGTGAAGGCAGCAGGATTAATAATAATGGCATCAACAGTTCCCATAGCAGCGTGTACGCGGTCGATCAGTTCATACTCAGCGTTTGACTGAAAATGCGTTAAGGTCACGTTGCTTGACGCGGCCTGCGCCTGCAAATCATCAACGATGTCTTGCAAGGTTTGCGTGCCGTATTTGTCGGGTTCTCTTTGGCCTAACATATTTAAGTTAGGGCCATTCAATAACAAAATATTCATCTAGTTTGCTGCTATCTTCGGGAAAAAGTCACTGTTATTGCCATTTCAACAAAATTTTGTGACAGTTGCACGAAAAAAAGCCAATTAATTTTCTCGTTTACTGTGTTAACTGCTGATTATAGTGATAGATAAAGATTTCGCAGCAAAATACTGGTCTAATCAGGTGTTTTCGACGCAAAGTTTGAGGTGTGTTTTTACGTAAAACCGCCATATGCTGCGTTCTTTAGAGGTATCAGTGTGTGTTGCCAGCAGACGTCTTGGCGAGAGAAAAAGGTACACTTACATATTTACCATGGAACTTAACCACATAAATACCAAAGTGAAGGTGGGGCAAAGAAGAAAACCCCGTGTTGCCGCTATAACCAATAAGCTGCCCGCGCTTTACAGTTTGCCCTCTTGTTACTACAACACCTTTATATTTCAGGTGGTAGTATTCGCCGGTGGTTCCGTCGCTATGAAGAATAACAACGTAGTTAGCGTATTTTGCAAAACGCATAGAGGGACCGCCTTGGTTACCGTCATCTTTGGTATCTATCACTACGCCATCGCGCGCCGCAAGAACCGGTGTGCCGACAGGGGCGGCAAAATCTAACGCATACCGTGACGCCCCTGAATGGCTATAGCTTCCATTAAAGCCCTGAACAATGCGGTATTCACCAGCAGGTTGTAGGGGAGATAGATAGGTGTAAGCGTTATCGTGCGTAGCATCTATGCGCCCTACCGTCCATTTCACACGCATTGATTGCCAAAATGCGTGGGTGTCTTTTACTACACCAAGCGGTATTGCCTCATCAGTACTTAAAAACGCATTGACGTGCGCTTTTGACTGTAACGCATCTTCGCCCGTTGGTATTTGAAACAGCGTATCTGAATACAACGTCAGGGCCACAGGCAGTGCCACTTTTCTTTGCACTGTCACCAGATAAAGTGAAGAAGACGAAGGAGTAAGCTCAAAGCAAAAGCGTTTGTTATCAAAGCAGCCTGATGTTTTTGCTGCCACCGAAAGAGAAAAAGAAAAGGAAATAGCAAAGAAGGTTAGCAAACACGCTAACCTTCTCATTAGTGACTGGTTCCAACTCGAAACTAAGATGGCCGAGCCTTGAGACGCTCGCCATGTTAGGGGGAGAAATGCCGCGGATTTAGGCTCCTTAGTTGGAGCCATTATTTTGGACGTTACTGGTGTTAGACCCATCGTTAAGCCATTCGTTAACGTGGCCGGCAAAGGCGTCTGCATTCATAAATCCAGTAACGCGGGCTTTGGTTAACTCGTCGCCGTTTTTGTCAAAGAACAAAATAGTCGGCAAGCCTAGCACCGTAAACGTATCGAAAATCTCCTGACGTTCTGGTGTGTTATCAGTAAGGTCCATTTGCATCCATACTGTATTGCTAAGTGCAGCCACAACATTTTCGTCTGGGAACGTGTACTTCTCGAACTCTTTACACGCCACGCACCAGTCGGCGTATAAATCGACCATTACCGTTTTACCTTCAGCGTTAGCGGCGGCTATTTTATTGCGTAGATCTGCTAAGTCACGGGCAACAACAAATTCTGGATGATCCACGTTAACACCATCAGCATGCTCGCCCCACAGGCCTGTGTTTAGTCCTGCTTGATAAGTAAGACCCGCACTGCCCATGATGCCTATCGCAACTAAAACAGCACGCACAAGCTTCATGAGCGAGTTTTTGCTGGCGCGATTGAGTACCCAGTAGTAACCGAATAAACCGAAGCCAAGCAATGCCCATAAGAAGCCAGTAGCAGGGCTGTTGTATAGACGCTCAATAAACACAATGGCCACGGCAAGCATCATAAATCCGAAGGTGACTTTAACCACATTCATCCAGTTACCTGCTTTAGGTAGCAGTTTTCCGCCTGTCATGCCGAACAGAATAAGTGGAACGCCCATACCAATACTTAACAAGTAAAGAGAAATAAAACCTAGCGTCATATCGCCAGTTTGGGCGATGAATAGCAATATGCCGGTGAGCGGGGCAGTAGTGCAGGGCGAAGCGATAAGGCCAGACAATACACCCATAACAAATACACCAGCGAAACTGCCGGGCGTTTGATTGTTACTCATGTGAGTGAGCTTTTCTTGATACTTCGCCGGTAGCTGAATTTCAAAGCCACCAAACAGGGCAACGGCAAGCGCCACAAATAGCACAATGAATACGCCGAGTACTACAGGGTGTTGAAGCGCAGCTTGAAACTGCGCTCCTGCCACAGCGACAACCAACCCAAGCAACGAGTAAGTAATCGCCATACCTTGTACATAAACAAAGGTTAGCCAGAATGAATGCGATGCGGTTTTAGGCTTGCCCTGACCAATCACAATGCCCGACACAATGGGATACATCGGGAATACGCAAGGTGTAAAGGCTAAGCCTACGCCTAGTGCAAAAAATAGAGCTAAAGTGAGAGCAAGGTTATCTTTATCAATTAGCCTTTGCGCTAAATCGAACTGCTCGCTTTGTGAAGACGACGAGGTAGACGCGCCATTTGATTCTGCTGTCGCATCTGCGTTTACTGCACTATTGCTTCCGACTTCATTTAAATACACCACTTTTACTGTGGGCGGGTAGCAAAGGCCGGCATCAGCGCACCCTTGATAGCGAATTTTAACTACGCCGTCACTGAGTGCTGACTCAATGGGTAGGGTAATAGATACGCCGTTGTAAAATACTTCAGACTCACCAAAGAACTCATCTTCAATCATTACCCCGCTTGGGTAAACAGGCTCGCCAATTTCGGCTTGTTTAGCCACAAACTTAAACTGTTTAAGGTATAAGTAGTAGCCGTCAGCAATGTCGAAATTTAAAGTAAGAACGTTATCTTTTTGACTAAAGTCAAAAGCAAACGCTTGGTCAACATCGAGAAATTGGGGCTCATTTGTAAATGGGTCGCCAAAAGCACTTGGCACTTGTGCGAACGCAAACGTAACTAACAGCGACATCAAACAAAGCACTGACAATACGGACGCAATAAAGCGACGAAACAGCGAAGCCAACGATAGGCAAGGCGAAGGCAAAAGGGTAGTCATAAGGTTGTCATTCATTTTAATCTATTTTTACGTCTTAGTTATTCTTGTTAAGAAAATACGGGTTCAGTTAGCGCTGCAGTGTGTTTTGTAGCCAATGCCCATAAGCGCTGCTGGCTTCAGCGTTAAGTTCTAACCATTCTGGTACGTCATAGGGGTGAAGTTCACTTACCTTATCAAACGCCTGCAAAACGTATTGTGTATTTGTTTTAATGAGTAACTGACATTCGGTGTCGGTTTCTATTTTTCCCTGCCACTCATACACAGACTCAATACCTTTAATAATGTTAACGCAGGCAGCAAGCTTATCTTTAACAAGCGTACTGGCAATTAATTGCGCTGTCTTTTCATCTGGCGTGGTACATAATACAAGCTTTATTGTCATAAACTTTTCCTACTTATCTCGCGCCTGTTACTTTGCTAATGGGTCGATGTGTAATAGACCTGAAAGCCCGCACTATTCTTTCACAGCGAAAGTATATCACGGTCGTTATCGGTCGCTTTACGTGGCTATTTAAGCGAAAGGGTGGGCACCTTTTCTTGTTATTACGTACAAAGACCCTATAACAGGTTAGGAATACATGAAAGAGGAAGCATTTTGCGGGTTTTATTTATACTGTTTGCCCTATTACCTATTTTAGAGATTGCGTTGCTGATTAATGTGGGCAGCGTGATAGGTGGTTGGAATACCGTAGGCTTGGTGATTCTCTCTGCCTTTATTGGTGCTTACTTTGTTAAGCGCGAAGGCGTAAGTACGCTGCAGACGGCGCAAGAAAAAATGCAGCGAAATGAAGTGCCAGGAAAAGAGTTGGTTGAAGGTTTGATGCTGGTGGTTGCGGGTATTCTTCTGGTTACCCCAGGGTTCATTACCGATATCTTTGGCTTTTTGCTAGCAATGCCAGGCTCTCGCCACTTTTTTGCAGCTCAAGTTAGTAAGCACATGAAAATGCGCATCGTCACACCTGGTATGGGAGGGGGCACAGCTGGCTTCGGGCAAGGTCAGTCGCCATTTGGGCAAAGTCCTTTTGGTGATCGCCCTAACTCGCCCAATAGTGATGGTGATGTGTTCGAAGGCGAATACACCGATCACACCACCAACGACCCGGATAAGCGCTTAAAATAACTATCGACCGTTGATCTTTGATGTATAGCAAAGGTCAACAGGCTCTAGCCTCACTACAGATCCCATCAGCTTATGAGCGCCGATTACTACGATAAACGGCGTTTACATATTTAATAAAAATAAGTATTTAGCGAAAAAATCAATTTTTTTACATTTTTTTGCTTAAAAACCCTTGAAGTTATCTGGGTACTACCCCATCTATCCGTGCAGAAACGATTTTAACAGCTCAGTAATGAGCAACCTTAAACACGCGACGTTTAGATAGTCTGAATGTCGATAATTACATTCATTTGAATAGTGGAATTTTCAGGAGACTTGAAAATGGCAATTCGTCCTTTACACGACCGCGTAATCCTTAAGCGCGCAGAGCAAGAAAGCAAATCTGCAGGCGGTATCGTTCTGACTGGTTCTGCAGCAGAAAAATCTACACGCGGCGAAGTAATCGCAGTAGGTAACGGTCGCATTCTTGAGAACGGCGAAGTTAAAGCGCTAGACGTTAAAGTAGGCGACACCGTTATTTTCAACGACGGTTACGGCGTTAAAACAGAAAAGCTGGATGGTGAAGAAGTACTAATCCTAAGCGAAAGCGACATTCTAGCGATTGTTGAGTAATTACAACTAACGTTAAAACGAATTTTAGAGGAATTTAATCATGGCAGCTAAAGAAGTACGTTTTGGTGATGACGCTCGCAGCAAAATGCTAAAAGGCGTAAACACACTAGCTAACGCAGTTAAAGTAACACTAGGTCCAAAAGGCCGTAACGTTGTTCTAGACAAGTCTTTCGGTGCACCTACTATCACTAAAGATGGTGTGTCTGTAGCGAAAGAAATCGAGCTTGAAGACAAGTTCGAGAACATGGGCGCTCAAATGGTAAAAGAAGTAGCGTCTAAAGCGAACGACGAAGCGGGTGACGGTACTACTACTGCTACTGTACTTGCGCAAGCAATTGTTACTGAAGGTCTTAAGAGCGTTGCAGCGGGTATGAACCCAATGGATCTTAAGCGCGGTATCGACAAAGCAGTAGCGGCAGCAGTTGAAGAGCTTAAAGCCCTGTCTACTGACTGTGCAGACAGCAAGTCTATCGCTCAAGTAGGTACTATCTCTGCAAACTCTGATGCAGAAGTTGGCGACATCATTGCTCAGGCAATGGAAAAAGTAGGTAAAGAAGGTGTTATCACTGTAGAAGAAGGTCAGGCACTTCAAAACGAACTAGACGTTGTTGAAGGTATGCAGTTCGACCGCGGTTACCTATCTCCATACTTCATCAACAACCAAGAAAACGGTACTGTTGAACTAGACAACCCGTTCATCCTATTGGTTGACAAGAAGATTTCTAACATCCGCGAACTACTTCCTACCCTTGAAGGTGTAGCGAAAGCGGGTAAGCCGCTAATGATCATCGCTGAAGATGTTGAAGGCGAAGCGCTTGCTACACTAGTAGTTAATAACATGCGCGGTATTGTTAAAGTTGCAGCGGTTAAAGCACCAGGTTTCGGTGACCGTCGTAAAGCAATGCTTCAAGACATCGCTATCCTAACTGGCGGTACAGTAATCTCTGAAGAAATTGGTCTAGACCTTGAAAAAGTTCAGCTTGAAGACCTAGGTACTGCTAAGCGCGTAGTTATCAACAAAGACAACACAACAGTTGTTGACGGTAACGGCGACCAAGAAGCGATTGAAGGCCGTTGTGCTCAAATCAAAGGTCAAATTGAAGACTCTACGTCAGACTACGACAAAGAGAAGCTTCAAGAGCGTCTAGCTAAGCTTTCTGGCGGTGTTGCAGTAATTAAAGTTGGTGCAGCAACTGAAGTTGAAATGAAAGAGAAGAAAGACCGCGTAGAAGATGCACTACACGCAACTCGCGCAGCGGTTGAAGAAGGTGTGGTACCTGGTGGTGGTGTAGCACTAGTTCGCGCAGCAGCTAAACTTGCTGACCTTACTGGCGACAACGACGACCAAACAGTAGGTATTAAGCTTGCACTACGTGCAATGGAAGCGCCTCTACGTCAAATCTCTATCAACTCAGGTGCAGAAGCATCAGTAGTAGTTAACGAAGTGAAGAACGGCGAAGGTAACTACGGATACAACGCAGGTAACGACACTTACGGCGACATGCTAGAGATGGGTATTCTTGACCCAACCAAAGTAACGCGCTCTGCACTTCAGTTCGCATCTTCAATTGCTTCACTAATGATCACAACTGAAGCAATGGTAGCTGAACTACCTAAAGAAGAAGCGGCGCCTGCGATGCCTGATATGGGCGGCATGGGCGGAATGGGCGGCATGATGTAATCTGCCCAATCCGATTGCTTAGAATTGCAAAACCCCGTCAAGCTCATGTTTGGCGGGGTTTTTATTTATGTGAAACAATGGTATTACTTGCAGGGTATTGCACTAAATTGCGTGTTTTTGAGGGTATAAGTTAGGGTGGGATCGCTTTCCAAATTCTTAAAGTGATGTTATTTTCAAAAATATACCCCACCAAAGAGTATTATTTATGCCCTTAACTGACAAAGCAATAAGAGCGGCAACGTGCCCTAAAGATAAAAAGCAAATCAAGCTCTTCGATGGTAACGGGTTGTATATCCTTGTGAATTTGACGGGTTCTAAACTGTGGAGGATGCGATACAAGTACTCACACAAGCATCAAGAACTTGCCTTAGGTAAATACCCTCGAACGAGTCTTTCTGAAGCAAGAGATCTTGCCAAAGAGGCTAGAAAGCTTTTAGACCAGGGTATAAACCCAATGGCTGAGCGTAGAGAAAGAAAGGAGGTCAATCATGCTGAGCAAGAGAGGCTTTTTGAAACTATTGCGAGCGAATGGTGGGAACTTCAGAAGGAAGATTGGAGCAAAGATTATGCTAATAAAGTAAGAAACTGGTTACTCGTTGATTGCTCAGATATTTGCCAAACACCAATAGACAGAATAAAGGTGGCAGATATTGCTCGAATCATGATTTCACTAAAAGAAGCTGGCTCGCCCAAAAAAGCCCCTCCTATATTATCTGTCCTCAATAGGATATTTGGGTTTGCTTTAGGGAAAGAATTGACGGAAGCGAACCCAGCTCAAAATTTTCCTTTGAAAGATGTGATCGGAAAGCTTCCACCAGTAAAACATATGGCAGCAGTCACCGAACCAAAGGCTTTAGCTAAACTCATCTTAGATATTGACACAAATACATCAGGGGAGTTTTGCACTATAGAAGCTCTGAAACTAATCCCAAGAGTGTTTTTGCGGCCCGTTGAAGTACGTGCTCTCAAATGGAGTTATATCGATTTTGATGATGATTTAATTGTATTACCTGCTGATGAAATGAAAAAAGCCAGAGACCATCTTGTTCCACTATCAAAACAGGTAAAAGAACAATTGCTTCTGCTTAAGCAACACACTGGTTATTCGGCTTATCTGTTTCCCAATCAGAAGGATTCATCGAAGTATTTGAGCAAGAATGTCTTAACAAATAGACTAAGGGACTTGGGTTACTCTGCTGATGTCGTCTCAGCTCATGGCTTTCGAAGCACTGCATCTACTATACTCAATGAGAATGGTTGGGATGAAAACTTCATTGAAATCCAACTTTCTCACTTGATAGGCACAAGCTCATCTCGCCCATATAACAGAGCTAAGTACCTCAAACAAAGAAGAAAAATGATGCAATGGTGGTCCGACTATCTTGATTCTTTGAAGTAATTTGAACTGCCCCTCACCATTGGAAAATTTTGAGAGGTTCAACTCGATCTAATGAGTCCGAGAATTCTCTTGAATTCCTCATTATCAGAATCGCTTTTCCAACGATTTGCAAAACGACAAACGACTTGTAAATTACCTGCTTCGTAATGCCCATCACTGTCAATTCTGTCTAACGAGCAGAATAACTCTTTGTCACCGTATACTTCATCCATCTCTAGCGGTAAATCTGTCAGGGCACACATACCGTCTTGCATATCGATTAGGTCGATAATATGTCGCTCTAATTCCATTTCATTTCGAAATCGAAACTCTTTGTTTTTTACGTTTCTTTCTTGTAACTGACCATTCGCGTGCTGAGTGGTTTTTAAAGCAGTACGAGCCATTCTTTGTTCTATTGATATACGACATGCAATTTTTTGGACGTTAGATGCACTGGTGACCGGACTGTATTCGTGCGCAGCAAGTTCGTTCTTCTTACGCCAAAGCTCTCTGTCATGCCAGGGAGACAAATCATTACCTTTAATTAGAGCTATTGCATATTCAGCATTGTCCTGACTCAACTTTTGTAATGTGGCCTCAGTAGAAAGAAAATCCTTTGCTTTTGGATGGAGGGCTCGCCATAAAAGTTGATCACCTTTTTCAGTTCGATCAGACCATTCGTGACAGGGTTTGTGACATACAACAACTTCCCGCTTTCTCCCTACAGGCTCGGTCTTTTCAACAAAGTACGGAGAATCGAGCTTAGAAGTAGTCCAGAAAAGCTTTTCTCCGTCTTTATGAATCCATATATCGCCTGATGTAGTCGAAACAGTTGTCATAAGGTTGAACCAACGAGAGGCTACCGCTCTTGTTGGTGTTTTACCTGCTGCTGATTTGTCATTTTTGATTCTGGAAATAATGTACTCTTCTTTCTTACCCTGCTCCCAAAGAGGCTGAGCTTCAACATCATTCATTGTTGCAACTGTCGACTTATCCTTACAAACAGGCCACTCATAGTTCTGCTCACCAAAGTTTGCGATATAAACGTTCATTCTTACTTCGCTCCTTGAACCTCTCCATCTGCACTCTCTTTTACAAGAACAAGGGTTTTTGAATTCAAAATATCCCCTTCTCTTTGAATGCCGACTAATTCGCCAGTACTTGGATCTTCCCACATGTGGTTTATTGTGGAGAAACAGTCTGGGTCGACAGGGTAATTCGCGTGTGGGTTGTGGTACATAAAAATGCTTTCGTTCCATTCCTCCTCGTAATCAGGATTGTCTACATCAATTTCGAAAAGTTCAGGTTTAAGAGATCCTGGCTCAGAGTGAAGTCGTGTACCTACACGAATCATCTTTATCTCTTCGCTACCAAGCCCCGCAAGCTTACCCATTCGATTAAACTTTGTAATTGTTGCGGTGTTGGTGAATAAAACAGCTGAGATATTTTCAGCATTCTCAGTTGCAAAAAAGCGTGAGGGAATCGACTTACCTTGCCATGAATGTGATTCGATATGCTCTACAACGGCTTTCATCTCGCCATCGACTTCTTGCGCTCTGATTCGTTTGCCGTAAAGATACTCTACAAGGGCGTTCCGCGACCATGTCATGGAACCTTGCATGTGATAGTCATGTATTGCGATTATTAGCGGCCTTCCCTGAACATGCGGTTTCTCCCAGTATTTCTTTTGTAATTTGGAATAAAGGCTGCTTCCAAACTTGATTGGCAAAAAGTTATCACAAAGAGCTTGCATCTCCTCCTCACTTTGAGGGGGCTCAGGGTCTGGACGTTCAGGGTTTTGGCTTGGGTTTACAGTTACAGCTTCAATACAGAATTGCTGACCATAAAAAGAAACGAGATAGTCCGGTGCATTAAACTCTTGATTGAATTCAAAACCGGCATCGTACAAATAAATGTATAAAAACAGCTCCCATAAGCGTGAATCAAAGCCAGTCGACTGAAAGTCCTTGATGTAGTTGCCATCAACGTCAACATAGGTATAAACCGCTTCTACTATCAAGTTTCTTGCGGCTTCCATACGTTTTTCAGTTGTAAGTATTTTAAAGTAAGGATGCTGCTTATCTGGCGCAACAACTGGCATTAAAAGATCATGAGGTGGGGTTGTTTCGTCTCCCTGTTCATACATGTCATTGCCATCATTAACAAGAAGATCCATCCGTGTAGATAATTCTTCTATCGCCTCATCTATTGTTGGATAACTTGCTGCGACATCCCATGCCCTAAACTGTTTTCTTTTATCTCGAACGAGAATAACGAATCCATAATCATGGTCTATATTGTCATAAAGCACCGTTGCCAACAGCTTTCTATTTCCACCCTCAAACCACTTCTTTTCGTTGGCAAGTTGTCGAACTAATGGCTGACGGGAATAACAATACGCATTGAACTGTTTCAGTGTGATCTCTCTCATAACATCCCTGTTTTGTAATAAGTACTTTAAGACAGTTCAGGCACAATTTCCTGTGACCAACTATCTTCCATAAGCATTCTGAATGACATGCCACCCGAAGCTGCGTCTAACGAGAGCTCCCCTGCATCCACTGCCGTTTTGACATGTTCGGATAGGAGCTCAAACAAACGACGTTTGTATTCTGTGTCATCATTCCCTTTTAAGTGCTCACCTTTTGTTTCCAATACTGAGAAACGATAGCTGTCAGAATTAGACTGTTCGACACATACTAACAAGTCAGGATAAACCTTTTGCTTCTGCCAACCTTGAAGGCTGTACTCACGCTGATTCACTGCAATTCGATGCCACCAATACACAGATTCATGCTTATCCAAATACCAAGCCGTCTCACGCTCTAAATTGTTTAAACCGTTCTGATAGACTTTTTCGAACAAACTTCTTTCAAGTTCAGAACCATCTTTGCGACGAAGTATCTGATCGTCTTCGTTGAGGTTTACTTCTATAGTTTGTGCCAGCTCCCAATTCAACTTTTCGTTGTCTGATGCAAGTAAACGTAAAGAGATATCGCCGTTGTCCAATTTGGTTCTGAAAATTTGCTCCGACATTTCCGCTACCTGTTGTTTGATGTCGCGCTTCATTTCTTTAAGTAGCTCAAGGCGATTGCTAAACAAAGCCTCCTCAGTAACTCCTTTTTCTCGCAAGAGCTCTAATGTATGCGTTAACACGCGAATCGCTTGCCAAGGGTTCGGAATGACATCGGTTAGCTGCCTTACCATAAAGGAGATATCTAGGCCTGCAATGGGGTCAAACTCGATGTTTTCATGTACAGGATCTGCCAAGTCCAATTCACCTTGGCTCTCCTTAGACATTTTGTAGTCGATACGGGCAATCGTGCGCTGTAACTTTTCATCCACTAACTGAAAATTCTCTGCGTTCAAATATGACAGAGATTCCCAATCTAGGTCGCCCAGCACATCCCTTTCATAATCGAATAATCGGTAGCCGTCTTTATACCCAGCATCACGATGTAAAATCCGAGGCAAGAATATTTTTGGAAGGTTACGAAAGCGCTCTCTACGCACTAACGTTTCTTTACTTACCACTTTGGCTGGTTTATTCGCTTCCGAGGCTTTGACCTGACTCGCAACATCACCCATACCTTCCTCTTCTAGCCCTTGCTTTACACCTGCAACGGCTTCCATCACATCTTGATCGAAGGTATATACATAACACTCATCTAAACTTGGTTTTTGTGTCAATCGCGCGTGTGGTTGACGCAGTACTCGGCCAATCATTTGCGTAATCGCTGTTTTTGCGGTCATTTTGGATAACACAGTTAGTACGTAAGCAAAGGGGCAATCCCAGCCTTCACGAAGCGCATCTTTTGTGATGATGTATTTAACAGGGCACATTTCGCTGAGCAAATCATCATCACCTAGTTCGTCTTTATCTGACGTTTTTAGGCGGATCTCGTTCTCATTCACGCCCAGTCTTTCCATCAAATACTCGCGGGCGTCTTCCGCATGCACAAACGCTGAATCACGTTGCTCTTTACCTGTACGCTCAACACGTATCAGCATGATGGGACGAATATAGCGACCGTTTTCGTTTTGTAATTGTTGTGCATCCTGTTCAAGCTCAGCGAGCTTTAAGTGCGCTAATGATAAAGTATGCTTCCAGTCACTTTTGTCTTCGTTGATTATGTTAATTGGTAACTTAATCATTTGTTCATCTTTCAGTGCTTGCCCTGATACATTAACAAGCACATTTGAATGATGTTTACCATTTGCGTTCGGTGTGGCAGACAGTTCAAGAATAAACTTAGGATTAAAACCACACAGCGTTTCTCTTGCGGTTTCGCTATAGGCTGTATGCCCCTCATCCACAATTATTACTGGGCGTACCATGCGTAAAACATTGCCTAAACTCTGTTTGACTGAAACAGATCCAGGGGCTATACCTTCTTGCCATCCGTAATCTGAAAGATCATTACAATCAAGATTGCGAATACTGCTAAGCAATGCCTCGTTTGCGGTAGTGTCATCTTCAATGGGGAAAAAGGTTGTAAATCGACCGCTATCACGGAACATGCGTAGGGTTTCTTTGGATTGACGCGCACTCGATTGCAGCATCAACAGCATAATGCAAAGGTTTTCTTCGGTATCCCGTTTAGTAAAGGCATCATTCTTTTCTAGCATCTTCACACGCCCACCTGAAGCACGCTCTAGCATTTGCCGATACGGATGCTCACGATTCGCCAACTGTTTCCATGTTTGCTTGTAAATGGCATCTTTCGGCACCACCCATAAAATCATACCTGTTTGCTTAGTAAACAAATCTGTTTGCAGGCGCTCAAGTGCAGCAACCCCAAGTAAGGTTTTACCACCACCCGTCGGTACTTTTAAACACACGTTAGGAATTGGCCGTTCTAATCCGTCAAACCTTGTTATATAGGGCGCAGGCACCAAGTGACCGCTTTTGTCTTTAAGTAGGTCAATACGACGCTCCTGTACCAGAGCCTCCCACGTATCTTTGGCGTAATCGGTTAAGCGCGCTTCTTTGCCTTTCATTTTCTGAAAAGCAACAAAGTCTTCCGCTTCTTCCTTAGTATCTGATAGCTTTTTCAAGTAATGATCAAGCTTCTTGAGCACACCATTTTGGTAGTCTTTTAACTCCATGTTACGCCCCCATTATGCGATGGATAGCGTAAGGTAACTGGCAAAACTCAATGCGTTTTTCAGTTAAATCCTTCTGGCTCATAAACTTCGCCACAGCAAATACAATAGTTCGCTTTTTCGTTGCATTGCTTTTTACAATCGCCTCTACTTTATCTGCGTTTAATGCCGCTTCATTCGAGCGCAGCCATTCGCTATCTGGACGATAGAACAGATGGATACGGAATAAGTCTGTTTCACCTATAAAACCATCGGCAGAAGTTTTAGCGACATTTTCTAACGACTGCCCAGTCGCGGTATAAAATACATAACGCGCGAGTGCATTGAACGACGGCATAGCATCGCCAGTGAGCAAACTTTCAATTCTTATGGGGTCTCCCAATGTGCAAAATGAGTAGGAACCTTCCAAGCCAAGAACTTTTTCATTTGAATTTCGAATACCATAAAGTCTCAGTACTCCATTCTTCACCACACGTTGGTATGAGTGATACTGCCCTTGAGTGCTTTCTTCTATTGCATTTAGAGTATTAATTGTTTTTTCTGAATTTTTAAAATCCGACCAATTAACATTTTTTACATAAAGCTCTTCTTTCGTATTTTTTTCCGACACATAACCAGTTATTACTTTGCTTATCCTTGTTCGAGTAATGTCAATAACGTCATTGTAACCAGCTTGAGCAGCTTTCGTTTCAGGCTGTATTTCTTCAGATAATTGAATTCCGATAAATTTCCTTTTACCAGCGTCAGAGTTATTAAGTTTCAAAACTGCATGCAATGTAGTTCCACTACCCGCAAAGGAGTCCAATATTGTTGCGGATTCATGGGAGCATAAGTCTATTAAAGCAGCTGCTATATCAACATCCTTTGGATAAGGAAAAACACCCTCGCCAACAAGCTGCTCAACTTGAAGTGTCGCTGACCTGCCATCCTTATAAAACACCGTATTGAAAGCTTCGCCTCCAGTTTTTTTAAGATATGTTTTACGGTTTGGTATCGTTGTATGATCCTTACCGAAATGAATTAGGGGCGGGTTCGCTTCCAAAGCTCTTTTAGTTGTGGACTCATCCCATCTCCATCCTGTAGAAGGTTTGGAACAAGGTTCACCAGATTCAGGATGAAGAATGTCATATCTAGGTCGGTTTTTTCTGCCGTCATCAGGACCTGCAAAGTTATCAGGAAAATAAAGTCCTCTGTCATCAGAGTGGCAATAGTGCTTCATCTTCTTCTCGGGAGCATCATTCGGTAAATTTCTAAACCATTCCTGCATATCCTCTCGAATTAAGTCGTGATTATTATTATGCTTCTTCCTTAAACTTTGGTAAAAACTCAAAACTTCCTCGATACCTTCTTTGGCTGATCGCCATTTGATATCCATTGACTTAACTGTCTCTTTATTTTTGCTGTATACGTGAATGTATTCGTGCGTATTAGAGAAAAACGTGGAGTCACCTTTTTTTCCCTTTTCCCAAACAAGTGTCGCTAGAAAATTTTCATCACCAAAGATCTCATCAAGTAACATTTTGAGTGAATGCTGCTCAACATCGTTTATACAAACAAAAATGGTTCCTGTCTCGGATAACAGTTCTTTTAACAAAGTTAAGCGAGGCCACATCATGCACAACCACTTGTCATGACGTTCCAAATCATCTTTATCAACCGGATTAGCTGAATCTTTAAGCCACTCTTGCATCAATGGTGAACGCACATTGTCGTTATAACACCAGCCTTCATTACCTGTGTTATAGGGCGGATCAATGAAAATGCAGTCTATTTTACCTGCATGAGTCGGAAGTAACGCCTTGAGGGCTTCGAGGTTGTCGCCGTGGATTATGAGGTTGTCATCAAGTGACGGTGATTGCCCTTCCAAAGGTAATGATTTTTCGGTATCAACTTTTAACTCACGAAACGGGACACTCAAATGATGAGAGTAGACAAACTGCTTCCCTTTAAAATCCAATGTGGGCATGTTATTTCCTCGTATTTATATTCGTTGTTAGAGCACTGCGAATGCCCTAAGTATTATTCTTTTGTGATTCAATCCAAGCTTCAAGATCTGTACGTTTAAACCGCCATGAACCACCGACTTTGAACCCTGGCAACTTACCCTCTGCGGCAAGCCTATATGCTGTTTTTTTCGTCAACTTGAGGTATTCCGCCACTTCCTTTAGCGTGAGGATTTCATCACTCATGATCGATGCTCTCTTTTAGATTAAAAAGAGAATATGGGAAAATTAGGGAACAAACAAGAAATGGAAGCCCGAGTTACTCGGGCTTTTATTTCACACTAACATTTCGGCTTCTTTTGATGCTTCAGATACCAGCACCTTTGCTTGCTCAGCTTCCAGTGCAGCCTGCTCATCGAGGTACTCCATCGCCATGGTTTTGTGACGGTTCACCTTCATGTTACGGGCCAGTACGTTAAGCCGTGTGACTACGTCGGGCTTATCCCCATTGTCACAGATCCCGCATTGTGCATCGAGCTCTTGGCCATTGACAAAAAACCATGCATTATCTTTGGCGCGAGAGCCTGCCACGTAGGTTGCAGCCCTATCCATTGCTGTGCTGAAAAGAGTGAAGGTATCGCCATCAATAGTCGCCCCTTGGGCACTGTAGACGGTGGACGCATATGCCTGCACCACATGAAAACGCTTGTCCTCATCACAGTATTCAGATTGCTTTATGCTGACGGTACGCCCATCATCCAGCGCAATGGTTAAGCGTATATCATCTTTCAGCCTCACAACGGAGGTAACCGTGCCTTGCTGACCATTGGTAAAATTGCGGATATAGTCATTCTTGGTGAGCCGCACCCGCTCACCGGTGGAGAATGCAAAATGCAGAGTTTGATTGGATACAACACAGTCCGTTATGACATTCTCATTGCCTAATAAACCGCGCTGTTGATAAACGGTGCGCATTAAATCGTTTAACGGTTTAACATCTTTCCAGCGTTGTGCCATGACCAGCGATTGTTTGTCAGGGTTGGCTTTGGTATAAGCGGCCCATTGGCTAACTAAGGCCTCACGAGCATCGTGTGCGGTGTTTTTGATGTGCAGCAGTCCTTTGCCTTGCAGGGTGCTAAGTGCCGCTTCCGCGTTGCCACTGCGCAAATCATTGACCATCGTTTTTGCCCAGGCCTCACGCTGACGACGAATGGTGTTAATGCGGGCACAGCTCAGGCGCTGTGATAAATAACGCAAGCTGCCGCCGTGTGAGATAGCATCGAGCTGCTCTTGCTCTCCTACTAATACAAGCTTTGCGCTGGCCTTGTGGGCGGCGCTCACCAGCTCCAACACATCTGGTGTGGCCATGAGTCCAGCTTCATCCACTACAATCACGGTGTCTTTAAAGCGTTCCGTATTGCCTTTACTTAGCTCATTAAGCAAGCTTGCCAGTGTGCCACTGTGAATGCCAGTATCGGCCTGCAATTGCTGGGCAGCTTTACGTGCCACCGTTGCCCCGCGCACAGTCATGCCTTGGGACTCATAAGCCAAGCGTAAGGCCTGTAATGAGGTGCTTTTGCCCGCACCAGCTTTACCTTGGATAATGCCTAAACTGGACTGACAGACCGCGTGTACGGCCTCGTATTGCTCATCAGATAATTCAAAGCCCTGTGCTGTTTGCTGAGCCTCAATGGCCTTATCAATGACAACGGTATTAAGCTTGTAATGGGTATTGGCATGCAAGGCATCGGCAGTGGCGATGAGGGCTTGCTCGATAGCGAGCATGGCTTTAGTGGTGTAAATGGGGTTGTGATTGATATCGTTGCCTAAGCTCACCATCGCTTCATCGGTAAGCAGCTCACGCACTGTATCTTCGATGTCCTGCACCGTTGAATGGGTGTACTGGGCTTCTTTGGCGACCTCGGCATAGATATCTTGTAAGCGAAACACCGCTTTGTCTTCAATCAGGCTATCAAGCACGGCAGAAAGCGGCAGTGCTTCGGGGTAAGGCTCAGCTTCCACATCGCGAATGTCTGCCACTTTGTCGGCGGTAAACCCGCGCTCGTCCATCTCTTTTTGCCACCTGGCAAAGAGCGCCGGACGGTCGATGGCTTCTTTGTAGTCACGGGAATTGACGGCAATGGTATCGCCGATTTTGGAGTGGGCGTCAGTGACGCCCATGGCCTCCATGGCAGCGCGGATGGCGTCGGCGCGTTTGGAGAAAAACGCGCACAGTTGTTGGCAAATGCCTTTGACTTCAAAGGCCGGTTTGTTATCAATGGACTCTACGGTAAAGCCCAGTTCACGCAGACCATTGGCAAGCTGAGCACGGTAAATACCACTGGCGGCTTTTTGCCAAAAAAAAATGGTTTGGATTCCAGCGTACCCCACGTCTCGTCTTGTCTTTGGGCAAGGTTAGCGATAAGACAATGGGTATGCAGTTGGGCGTCTTGCGCCCGTGAGGTTGAATGTTCAAATGTCGCCCCAATCAGCCCGGTGACGCGCTCCAGTGTCTTGCCGCCTTTGCCGCGCCGGGTGAACGCCGCGTGGTCTTCAATGAAGGTCAGCGCTTGCTCAACCGCTGCTTGTTGGGCTGCCTGAATGGCTTTTCTCACGTCCTCATCAGCCCGCGCCCAAAGCATGGAGACAGACTTTGGCGCTGAAAAGGTTAAATCCCAGCCGGGACGATGATTGTCTCCGGCGTTCTCGCATAGCTTCTCGCCATCGGGGCCAAAACCGTTGAAAATGCGCCGGTAATCGACCGTATCAATGTATGTACTTAACATCAGCGACAATGCGCCTCTACCAATCCATTTGCCGGGCGGCTCACCGCCTTTGGTGTAGTAATCATCCTTAGCTAACTCTTCATAATATTCAATGGAATTAATGGGGTTGATGGACATCATGCGGCATTCCTCCTTGCTTTGAGTTTGTCCACGACACGAGCGTTGGTGTCGCTGTCTGTTTGCGTAGGGGCCTGTAGATCAGACTCGTCGTCTTTGCTCATCAGCTCTGGGCGCTTGTATACCCATGGGGCAGGACAGTGCTCCTGTGCGCTTGCACGCTGTTTGGGGTACGGCCAGCGCAGCCGATACACTGCATCATAGGCCGGTAACATGAGATACCCTTCTACGCCTTTTTTATTTGGCTGGGGTAACTGCACCAAGTCGCTGCTGGTTACCAGCGGTAAGGTTTCCCGGTGCCAGTTGGCGGTTGTGCCATCGCCTTGGCCTGCGCTTGAAGTGAGGCGCTCGACCACACGCTCACCGAACACGTTCGCGGCTTCTTTGCTGGCCTCACCAATGGCACCGACGCGCATGCTGATAAACATCGTAAACATATTGAGCATGGCTTCGGCTTCCTCGCCGTCAAAGTCCCGTTTGATTTGAGCAAGGCTTTGGGTACCGGCAAGGATGCGGGAGCCTTTGGATCGTCCTAGCGACATCCATTCGAGCAAAGCGGGATTCTTAGGCAGGTTGCCTAGTTCATCAATAAACAACCACAGCTCGCGGCCGGGCGCATTGTTTAGCGCTAGCGTGTGACTGGTCATCAGCGCAATGAGCGTATTGCACAAAGGCGCACCGATGTCTTTATAACGCTTGTCGGCTTGAATGATCAGCACTGGCTTGTCGGTGTTATCGTTGACTACCCAATCACGTAAACAAAACCCATTTTCGTAGGACTTAGGCCATGCCTCGCTTAAGGTATAGAGCCAGCCAAGGCAGCCAATAAGCTGGGCAAAAAACGACTGAGTTGTTTTACTACCTTCGACAATAAACCGCGCAGCACGTGGATAATAAGCCGTTAATTGTTCATGTAAGGTGGCCTCTTCAAGGCTCAGCATATTGGCTAACTCTTGCCAGCCCCAACGGCGCTGGGTATGGTTTAAAATCTCAATCATGCCAGTGAACAACATCCGTGCGCCTGACGACCAAAGCGGGTCGCGAGTTTCACCGATCATACGCTCGCTGATAAGCTGGGCAAGGGTCGCATTATACGCATCGGCTTGGATATCCCACGGGGTGGAGCGTGTGTCCCATGGTGCGAGTAATACGGTGGTCTCAGGCCTAAAAAATAGCCCAGTAAACTCACGTTTTTCATCATAGATGAAGGCTCTTTCGCCGCGCTCAATTACTTCACTCATCATGGGCGTGAGCACCACGGTTTTCCCGGCACTGGGAGTGCCGATAATAAGCAGGTTGGCCAGCTCACGCATGCGCGAAATGCGCAGTTTAGGGTGCAGATGCAGGCCGTCATAGGGCTTGCCCTTGGGCAGCTTAGCGGCCTTGCGCTTCTCATGCTTATACACACGCTTGGCATGGCGAAGTGCAGTAGCAAACCAGTAACGCCTTGGCCCGTCGATATGCCGGTAGCCATCTATACCCCCGTGCACATAAAAACGCCGTGCAGTCAAAAAGGCGAGCAAGGTTGCGAGTGCAAACGCAGCGCTGATATGCCCGACAAAGGCAAGGTGCCAGTCGCGTTCAACGAGCGCTTGCCAGTAACCCCGCAACGAGGCAAGGGACTGGTCAAACACAAGGCCATTTAGGGCATCTAACCAGTACGAGGCATGCACACCAATGGTAGGCCATGGCATCAGCCAAGACCATGTCCAAACCAGCAAACCGATGAAAGTCGGCACGCCCACAAGGACGGCCATAAAGAGGATGGTCGCCCAGTCTTGGCGACGAAGTGATGCAGGATGTGTGCGCATTAGAACTTCACTCCTTTTTCTTGCAAAGTTGCAAAGGCGTTTTTGCGTTCATCGATGTTCAGTCCAAGCAGCGTGCAGAGCATTTCAAATTGCACTTTGCGCTGGCGTTGCTCCATCTTGAGCAAATGCTGTTGCAATTGCTGCTGTTGCTGATAATGTGTCCAAGATCCTCGGATAACATCAGCAATGGCGCAGCCTCTGCGCTCAGCTTCGGTTTGAAGGCGAAGGTAGTCTTCGTTGGAAAATCGGGCCGTGACGGCCTTGTTTAGTATTTTATTCATCTGTGAAATCTCCGATTGCATGAATAAAGTTAGGGGGTAAAGGCTTTGTGCGCCGTGGCAGCGGTGCACAAAGCGGATTCTTTCATGGCAGCACGAAATACGTTAGCTCAACGGCGATGACGTCGCGTCAGCGCGACCACCGGAGGTGAGTAGCGTTTGTGCTCCTAATATTTTTCTGAAGTAGTTCGACATGTCATCGTTCTCAATGCCCGTCTCCAATGCCCAACTGCAATACGCCACAACCTCAATGACTAAAACGCCACCGATAATAGATGCATTGAGCGCATGAGACTTTATTGCACGTCTGATTTTAAGCTCGATGTTTGCAATCCTTTCGCGGGCTTTTTCTACAAATGCGGGGTTTATCGTTGCATACATTGGATCGTAACCAGCGGTCAAAAAGGCAGCCTCATTGAAGTTCCAGTGTGCTCTGTGGAGGTATTCAATCGCCACAAATTCGTTGAACACCTTCGGTTGCGTCTTGTAGGCATCTTTTATATCTTCCACGTCTAGGACGCCAAATAACGGTGCAATGTCGGGATGTCCCAATAGATCATTCAATGCTATAAACGGGTTTAATTGCTCCACCCGCCGAATAGCTCGATGCACCCAATTTTCGGTCAAGTTATACTGGTCGGCGTCACCAAAATTGAGAGGAAGTTGGTTATCAATTTGTGAGTTGAGTTTGTCTTCAGTACACTTACGTGAAGAAGATTCTTGGTTCTTGCAATTAGATTGCTTTTTGCACTGTAGTGAAAACATTACTTAACCTCCTGTGCTTTTTTTTCCAACCACTCTTCAATGACATTTGAATTCCAAATGACGGTATTCGATCCCAATTTGATTGGTGGTGGCAGATAACCTTTTTTCCTCCATCGCCAAATTGTCGATTGGTTTACTGAGAGCAAATCAGCTAATTGTTTTGCCCTGACGAATTGCAATTGGTTAGCTGAAAATAATTCAACTAACTGCTTGGGTTTACTGTTTTGCATGAATTCTCCTGCAAGCTGTTAAAGTTGATTTCAAATATATTCAGATTTCTTGGTGCGCTCGCGAGGGTAGAACCGGGAATTATTGAACAGCCAGGTTTTAGGAGAGCAGTACAATTGAGTAGAACGCTTACTACATATGATGGGTATAAACTGTTAGGCCTTGTAGAAGAAATTTTAATAAACAAATTAGGCCTAGGTGAGCAGTCTCTTACGAGGCAGCCAGACGACAACTTTCATACTTATCCGGAGTTTGAAGAGATCCCTGTTCCGAAAGCTGTTTTTGAAAGAATGGATGAAGTCAAAACACAAAGGCAACTGCGAGCCGACTACAACGTCGTAAAGCACTCCTCTCAGTCACTCAATAAGCTTATATCTACTAATGGCGGAATATTAAAATCTATTCGGAATGCAAAGCGTGTTCTAAATAAATATGACCCGACAATTTTTGAGTCGTTGGATAATGAAGATGCGGAGTTAGCCTCGGAATATGAATATTTTTACTCGTTGCTTACTTCTTTCCGACTAATCAGAAACTTCCAAAGAAGGAAGCATGTAAAACGTATCGGTACAGTTCAATACGCTCCAGAATTTTGTGCTTTGTGTTGGCGACGAACTCGATGGATGAGTTCAGAGTTATCAGCGCATTATTCTAAATTTTATTGTGGGAAGCATCACCCCAGCATGGATCAAATGACTAAGGCAGCTAATAGGTCAGATAGTGATTGGTTGATAAAATTGATCGAATGTGAAGCCGAGAAAAAACCCATATATAAATACGACTTGAATAGGATAAAACGAAGGTTGAAGCCTGGCGATAAGGCTAGAATTTTGTATAAGTGGTTGAATGATCAAAGTCCTAAAATTCATCTTCAGCATAAAATTAAAAACGGATCGTTCGAACATCCAGGAGCGCTTTTTGCCGACAGAATTAATAATGACTGGCGGGAAGCTGCCAAGGAGCTTGTGAGCCTCATAGAAGATACCTATCCAGATGCTTTTGAAAAAATAAAAGGAACTGTCGATAACTCAAACTCGTGGGAAGAATGGATCATTTTCGGTGTAGTGAGATCATTGTCTGAAAAGCATGAAACATCTGAAATTGACTATTGGAAACAAATCGCTGACGCTAGAAAAAGTGACGATAGAAGGAAAAAAGCTGACGAGCGAAAAAAGTCTAAAGAAGAAAAGGAGAAGGAAAAGAAAAAGGAAAGGGAAGAATGGTGGAAGAAATATGACCTCACACTGCCTGAAGAATGGCCAGCAATTGTTCTGCTTCTCAGGAGATATCAAGCCACGTCGGAATTGAAAAGATTTATGAAGCCTGTTGGCCGAAAAGAATCCGCTATCATCAGGGCGCGTAGATTTATAAAAGAACATTTCGATACATACTCAGAAATTCCATCTCATAGCCAAATTGAGTCTTCATGTTCTGTAAGCAGAGGTACTGCCCATAACGCTTTAAAGGAGTTTAAAGAAGAACACAATCCTCATTAAAGGGTATATGGTGGGGTATATTGTTAATGTTTATCAATAACTATATGATAATTGGTTGTTTTGTTTTTTTAGGGCGGCATGATGTAATCAATTGCTGCCTCTTATAGTCCTTTAAAATCAACGGCTTATGTTTAATGTATACAGTTAAGTATACGCAAATGTAGACAGTGATGTAGGACGAAAAGAAGCCAAAAGAAAGGCGTTGGGTTAAAACTCAGCGCCTTTTTAATTTGAACCTTATATCTCGTCTGGTAAGCGCTCTACTCTCGATTCATGATAGGTTTGTGCTTCTTTCGATATCAGAAGGCTTTGATGATAGTCCTGAGCTTCAGCATCAGTCAGAAATTCTACATCAGGCTTTAACTCTTCAAGTTTGACCTTCAGTTCATCTAAATCTACTCTGAAAAACTCTTTACGGTTGTTTACTAGATTGAGTCGATGTTCATTGAAATGACGATGCAGTTCAGCTTCAAGTGCAGGCGCATCCTCAGAATAAATAAGAGCATGGACGTCAAATGTGAATGGCACACTGGCATCCCCAAGCTCACGCACGCGGTCTAGGGGCTCCAGTCTTCTAGTCATACCGATTTTAAATACCCCATCACCAAACGAACCGATGTTACTGATTTGTTGTGCCATCGATAGAGCCCGTTCTGATTTTGCTCTGGCCTCGTTCAGTTGTGCCTCAAGTTCTTCAAGTTCAGACTTTAAGCGCTCTAGCTCTTCACCAGTAGCTTTATTTGCTCTCTCATTGGCTTTAGAAACGAGCTCTTCGTATTTATGCTGCTCTCTTTCTGCTGCCTCTTGCTCTTTAATTAGTTGTTGCTCTTCCCTGAGTTGCCGCCTAGCTTCGGCTCGGTCTTCCTTCTCTTGTTTTAGTTTCTCAGCATATTCAAAAGTGAGCCTGAGTTCTTGTAACTTTAGCTGGAAATAAGACTCTGCTATTTGAATATTGTTAGACTTGTTGAGCTTATCTATGGCATCTCTGGCTTTAGTTAAGCGCTCTTCCATTCTACGTATATTATTCCATCTCACGTTTGATACTGCTGCGTCACACTCATTATTGAAAGCTCTTAGCGTTAGTTTGAGCGCTCTGTTTGTCATCGTTTGACCTTCTCTGGCACTGTTATTAACTTTCCACTCAGTATGACAAACGGCTGCTTGTTTGGCTTTGAGCATATCTTTCTGCCGCTCGCGCACAGCAGTAATTTCAGCTTTGAATCTATCTGAAGTTCCAAAGTCGAAGTGAGGCTCATAGTAGCCCAATGTGGACAGCTCGATTTTTTCATCGAAAACAGCCAACTCTCTTTCAAGTTCGTCAAATAGTTTTCGTTTAGTCGCATAAGACGCCCGAAGCGCCTGAATGTTTGATGTGATTACTTCTGACTCGGCATTAAGTTCCTTCACACGAGTCTCAATAGAGCTTATCGGTTGGTACTTATCAAGCAGCTCTGTTGTTCTTTGCTTCGAGTCTTGAAGGTGAGATTTGACTTTGTTGAGCTCTGACTTTAGCTCGCGAGATTTTAATAGTGAAAACACTAGCAACGATATGACTGCGAAAATCAAAGCGTAGGTAATGATATGTCCATAATCACTTGGAAGAGCTTCAATCGAGCCCATAACTGTAATCCGTGTCTGCTAATCCTTCTGACAACATTATAACAAGTGCTCATTCAATACAAAGTCAAGCCATTATTGGGAGTCCTTTCCCTTAGGTGTTATCAGGCTATAGATGCCTCCATCCCCGTATTTATTTCATACTGTTCGTGCATAGCTTGTCGTAACTGCTGAGCTTTTGACTCAGGAACTATAAAGCTGTCATGAACAGGAATCACAGGAATAGCTTCTTGCGTTAATGAATCCATAACATCATTTGCAATCTTGCTATCGATATTCTGAAGTGTTTGCCAAGCATTGCGGTAAAGTAAGTCTGAAATAGCCTTATGTCTGGCTTCAAACATCCCTAAAAGGCTACCTGCCTTTTTAGCGTTGACTTTAAGGTGGAAAGATACAGCTCTGACTGCTTGGTTTTTGCTGCTGGTACTGGTCGCAATCAAGGCTATCTTTTTAACTTTGTCTCTTGTTACTCCTTCGATGTCGTAGCAATCACTCGGAGCTTCTGCGCCTGATAAATGATACAGAAGGCGAGGGTGCATCGACTTGTAGTCAAGTTCAATACAAGGCTCTCCATTAATCGTAATGTTGCTTCTGACAACTTGAGGTAGGTTCTGCGCATCACAGTAAAACCTGCCACCAATGCACCATTGCCCTTTGAATATCCGTCTGCATGAGAGGTCAGACTGCGATAGTTGAATGGTTCTGTTGTCTTCAGATGTATATACCCAGTTGTAACTTGTGCGTACCTCATTATGTTCCATTATCGACTTTCTCATACGAAGAGTGCTTGGTTCGTCGTTGTAGTTAACGTAATCATAAGGATTGTTGCGAAGAATGAGCGGGTCAATAGGAACAGAGATGTCAGTTACCTCATATGCTTCCAGAAGACGAGCTTGATTGATACAGGTCTCAGTGGGGAGAATAAGTGAGGGAATGCCAGACGTGTAGTTCTCGCTTTTGAATCCTCGCTCAATCTTAATCAAGCCTAGCTGTTCTCCTTGCGCCAGTAAGGCGTTCATCGTGTCTCTGCTGTACGGCTCCCTACGAAACCTCTTCGGGATAGCTTTTAGGCGCTTACCTAGCGAGTATACGAAACCCGTATCGGTGCCCAAGTTCATCGCACAGGCAAGATTGACAGCTATACACTTAACCGCTTGGATTGTTGGCTTGGTAATACGTTGTCGCCCTTGTGTCAGCTGTTCGGTGAGCCAGTCGGTAAACTTTGAATCTACTCCCTTATGGGTTCTCAGCGGGAAGGTGAATATTGGGTTTACATTTGGCGTATTGGACTTTCCCTTGAGGGCTTGTGTCCACTGGAAGTTTTCTTGTGGTGTAACCATAAGTTGGTTCATAAGTATTCTCCTTGTCTTATTCCCCCCTATAGTGCTGCTGGTGGTCTCCTCGTCTGTCGCTAAGTCGTTTCTGGGTTGTATTTACCAATAACTAACCAAGTTATCGTTATAGGTTAATTAATGGATGGATGCACCTCAGACACGTCTAAGGCAGGACTACGAGACAGAGAAGATAGTCAGGGGAAGTTGAATTGATTGAATTGAAGGTGATAACTGATTGATAGTCAGTTACCGAATAGTTTGGATTGACAAAACAGGGTATGAGAAACGAACGGCTAAACAAAAAATAAGTGATTGTGTTAACTTTTCGCTTCCCCCTCCCATGGTCAGGGAGTCGTGTACTCCTTGAATTTACAGGGCTCGCGCCATATTGGCTAATTCTAATTTTTTGGAGGGATTTTATGGTCACCAACTCTAGCCAACCGATAAGCGAGAAGTGCGGATACAAAGCATCATTACAGATCGACAACGGCTTTCTACGGGCTTTTCTGGGTACAATTAGTACGATTGCATTAGGTGAGATAACTCGATCTGAGAGGGCTTTACAGAGCCTCAAACAGTTAAGCGTGAGACTCCGTTGTGATAGTGCTAAAGATGTCTAACAGAGGAGTTGCAGACCACATGAATCCTTGGTTTTATAATTCGAATTTACTCGGTTTATTATTTTGACTAATGAACTCACTGATTATCTTATGCACCGCTCCCTTACTACAGCTTAATTCTTCAGCAATCTTAGACATGCTCAAGCCTTCCTCTCGTAGCTGGTGGACTCTCTCACGGTCTACAGACTTCTTACGCCCAAACTTAACGCCTTTACGCTGTGCATCTGCAATACCTTCCATCTGTCTTTCGTAACGTAGAGACAACTCGAACTCAGCTACAGCAGCAATCATGTGGAACATTAGCTTACCGTGTGGTGTTGTTGTGTCGATGCCTTGGTCAATCACTATGAGACCTACACCTTTATCATCGAGTAACTTCGAGATATTCGCTAGGTCAGCCACAGAACGACCCAAACGGTCTAACTTGGTCACAACAATAGCTTCACCTTCACGCACGTAATCAAGCATCTTCTCTAGCTCTGGGCGGTCTGCCGTCTTACCTGAGCGCTTCTCTTGGTAAATCTTAGCGCAGCCTTTCGCTTTTAGTGCTTGCAGTTGAACGTCTAGCTTCTGGCCTGTGGTAGACACTCGTGCGTAACCGATAAGTTGACCTGTCATGATTAACTCCGTCTTGTTCAATAAAGTCTAAAGGTTATGTGAACGACATATTAATGAACGGAATTTGAACGGTCAATAGCTTTGTTCATTATTTTTTACTTAGGTGACCGCACTGGCAGAGCGTATTCGTGTCGTGATTCTTATCTTGTTTTTCTTCATGCGTAAGTCAGGGAGTCATCCAGATGAAGCCACCAGCAGAACCTGTGTGATGTTTCGTGTCTGGTCAAGATGAACGTTGCGACTGGCTTGAAGATTGTCTTAGCGATGTTCCTGTGGTGCGTAGAGGCACCCTATGGGGGGAGTCGAGGCTTCATCATTGTCGATTTGGCCTCTCAGATTTTTGTGGTGAAAACTTTCATGCTAGTCTTTCGTGAGGTATTCCATTTCCATCGATAAGGACATAAGAACATGGACAAGTTCCTAATAAAATTTTTCAGAGATAGAGATAAGTTGGACAGCTTCTTAGATGGTATGTTTTGGTGTAATACTCCAGAGTTTTATCGATTAGAAGACGCTGCTGGAGTTGGAGACAAGAATGAGTCTTGCGTACATTCGTACAGAGCCAATAGAGATGGTGTAGGAGCTACAATCACAATCGAAGGCTTGTCTCCTATCGAAATAACTAGTTCCACTTGGCATAACTATTCTGTAAAAGACCGATGGATGCACTGCTGGTTCGAATGGAATTTACCCAAAACTGACAAGGATGGAATACGTTTAGTTGAAGACATCAATAGAATGATGAGTGAGTTCGGTAACTTATACACGGTATTACTGGACAGAGATATTAGTGAATTCATATCTAGAGTTGATAAAGTTACCGACCTCAATTTTGGTGCTAATAAAGTCAGATACTCTACTATTCGTGAGGAATGGAATAGCCTTTGTAAGGACACTCGCTATGCATACCAAAGAGAGTTCCGGTTTCTACTGGGAGAGTGTTCAGCTAGTGAAGTTGAACCTCAAAAGATATACATTAGCAAGGGTTTCAGAGATATTGTCCTTGATTGCCCACCTATATCAATGAAAGACGAAAATACTAATGAGCTGTTATTCGAATTAACAACGGATGGCTGTAAGACCTCCTTGAAGTAAAGGTAAATAAGTGTCTACGTGAAATCTGACGGTAAACTAATAGTCTACCTTTGTTTCATTCATGTAGTATTGCCTATTTATTAACCACTCATCTAGTCATGTTAACATCTTCAAGCAGTCAGCCTCGTGAATCCTCTCAACATACTGCCACAGTTCGTCTGTGTTCTTATACTTACTGTACAAGTTCTACGTCAAGGACAACAGCTTGTCCGCCGCCAGCTTCGTAACGATGTCTTCAGGACAACCGATTTGTTTTAGCGCTGTCGCAAAGTGACCTCTAAGCGAGTATAAGCCTGTCTTGTAGCCTTCAATCTTTGGTGTACTTCACTAACCTTTGAGTTTGTCGTTTGGTTTGAAGATCGAGCAGCAAAGCCCGTGCGTTGTCTTCGTGTTTGGTCAAGATAAACGCTGCGAATGGCTTGACGGTCGTCTTTGCGCTGCGAGTTTTGTGCGTAGAAGTACTCCATTAGAGGAGGTATGACTTCCTAGTTGGCGCATTGACCTCACAGATTTTTGAGATTAAATGAATTGGTGTTTACTGAAGCTTTGCATGAAGCCGAGAAAGTTGGTCATCAATGGTTGTTAAGTTAAAGTCGCTTCTTAAAGTCGACAAGGATTGCATTTTATTGTCACGATATGCTTGTTCCATTAGTTTAATGTAAACAGGAAACAGTAAGTCGGCATGTCTTGAAGTAAAAGCGATAATATCCAGATAGCCCTTATCGTCTATCAATTGAATGAAGCTTTTGGCGTCTAGTAACTTTTGGTTGTCTCGCTGAGCTTTTCGCTGTTCCTTATCTGTAGCGCCGTACTGCCTTTTTGCGTATAGCTGATTGATGCTTTTGATTACTTCTTCCGTTGTAAAAGCAAAGGAGCGTGTCGTCGGTTGCCAGTTATTAGTTAATTTATATGCTGTTCTATATGTTGGTGTCCATAACCCTTCATGAGCAACTTTATTTCTTATAGCTTTACCTATGATGTAAAAACATTGTTGGTCATGTGAGAATGCAAGGCTGGAGACCTGAGGCAAGGTATCTATGACTTCTTTTATTGCACCAGCATTTATGAAATAGCTCTGAAGTTCCTTTGCGGCCTTGATATACGAACTGCTGCTAGGCGTGTCAGGTCTCTCAATTTCTTTCAACACTTCCACTGCTTCCAAAGATACCAAGATTCCTTGGAATACCCGAAAATACTCCATGTATAAGGTTTCCTGCTCGTCAGAATAATAAGCTTGTATTTGTTCGAAGTCATCCATGTTAAGTTTCCTTACGAATAAGTTGGCATTACTATTTGGTATTTATCGCCTAATGACCTTTCCTTGATATCGAAAAAACTTCTTTGCTTCCAACAGCTTCTCAAGCTCTCGTGCGGCCGCTCTATTCTGAGTGTAGGTAATCACAAGGTAGCAGTCGGCTTGTAAGAAGTTGCGTCTTCCTTCTTCTGTGGTCAGTTTATAATCTGGTGCTATAGTACTGTCGAAGTACAAATGCTTGGCTAGGATGGAGCGCTTTGAACGCACATCACTCGGTTGTATATCTGTGCCTTTATGTTTGAACTGTAGGTGCTTCTGAGATGACTTAGCGTGCTGCCTGAGTCTTGCTCTCAGCTTTGTTGCTATACCAACCTTCAGCGGAATACCGTCATCAGTGAAGATTTGATACAAACCCGACTTATTAAGTAGCTGGTCAACTTGGCTAAAGGCACAGACCTCTGCATCATAGTTATGGTCTACTGAGAGTTTACCGCGTGGTGTTAGCTTGTCGTCTGTCAGTACCAGACCTTCAGTCGAAGTGTAGCCGTGTCGTACTGCAAGCTTCTTTAGGTCTGACTCCATGTCTAATCCTTAGTTTTTCAACATTTCACCAATAATATGGGTTACATGTTCCCTCTGTAAAGGCTTACAGCTTGAAGTCATAGTTAGTCAGAAGCTAGCCCTAAATCACTTTAGGGGTGATTAAGTCGGGCAACACGGATTTACAGTAATGCAGTACCCTTGTCCATAGCATCCTTGAGCTTCTTCAACTCATGCCCTTTCGAATAATAACCATAAGACATCGTCTTTCCTCGCTCATGACCAACTATTTGAGCAGTGATATTCTCCTCTACACCAGCGCGTTCCATTGCTGTTATGTACATGTGTCTAAATGAATGAAAAGTTTTAAGTCCATCGGTAGTAACGTGCTTTGTTTTGAAATTAGAGAACGTTCGACTAGCAGTTTTGCTTCCAATACCAATAACAAAGTCGTCATCTTCCTTGTTCTCGATATGGGCTAGTAGCCTCTCACCTATTGCATCAGGTAGCGGTACAGTGCGTGTTGCTGCTTTCGTTTTGCCTTTCTCGATGTTTATCGCAATGATTCCGTCATCGACAACAACGTGCTTCTTCTTTAAGTTACATAGTTCGCTGATGCGACAGCCTGAGAAAATGCCTAAGTCCACCAGCAAGCTGTAAACAGGCTTTTCCCAAGAGTGGCTTCGTATCTTGGCTACTTCTTCTTTAGTGAATGGTTCACGTTTTTCAGTTTGGTGTTCTTCGGCTGACGAGTACTTGTGACCAGTAAACGGATTAACACCAGATACTTCCTCCATAGTCTCAGCGAAATCCCATACCACTTTGAGTCTGCTTATCTTGGCTTGTACTGTTGCTTTCTTGTAAGTCTTCTCAAGGTGCTTAATGTACTGATACACCATCTTTTTCGATATGTCTTCAACAGCAATATCACCTTGGTCAATCCAATCGAAGGTCTTAAAACAATATTTGCTGAAGTCCTTAACGGCTGTTTCGACTTTCTGGATAGTGTCCTCAGTTTTTCCTTTGCCCCAATCGTCTTGCCACATCTTCAGTGCTTCAGACATACGAAGCTTGTATTTGGTGCTGAAGTCTTTAGCGCCAGTTACCGTCATGTAAGCTTCTAGCTCTACCTTTCGACCTTGTGATTCAAGCTTTTCTGGATAGATACCCAAATCCCATTCTTCAGGGTAGTTCTTTTGGTCACGCCTCATTTCTCGAACTATTTCTCTGAATTGAGCGCTTTCTGTGTTTGAAGAGCAGCGGAGTGCTTTAGACTCTAACTCTCCATTGAGAATGTCACGTTTACGTCTAGCCTGCCGTATGTCAGCAGTATCAAGACTGACTTGGAGGAATGATTGATAAGGGTATTGATTGATTAAGTGCTTAGGGATTCTGCGTTGATACCACCAGATGTTCCCACGTAACTTTAGGTGCTTTGTGTCTGTCTTCTTGCTCATATCATTGCGTAATGTAGCCAACAATGTAGACAGTATTGTTTCCATAACTAACTGAAAGTCAATAGGAATAAGGGCTGCGTGATAGTTCGCTCGGCATGATGTAATTATCCCCCAAGCTTAACGCTTAAAAGAAAGGCGCTGCTCATAGAGCAGCGCTTTTTTTCGGTCTAAATACACCTTTGAATGCCTTTCCATTTATCGCAGCTAAATGAGAGTTACCGCATTTTTCCTAAAATAAAAGCCTCTTTGATATCCATATTTTAGGTAACAATTATTTATCATTTGTACGTTTTAAAGCGCTAGCGCATTGAAATTAATTTATCCTACTGTCTCGTTTGCCTTGTCATGTAGCCAATTTTCGAGGTTTTTATCTTTTCTTGCACCGAACAAGTGGCATGTTAAAAACTTGTATTCACAGGTGGTTTTTATTACTACATAACCGCATCATTACGCCTTTTACGCCTATTGAATTAACCCTAATAAGCCTTTAACCTGCCACGCCTGCTTCATCTTTGAAGTAGGTAACTAGTGCATTTTTTATAAGGCATACTACCCACTATGGCACCACGTTCTTTCGTTTTTTTAGACGAACTGAATTCTTCGATTAGACCCGCAATAAACTACACCAGTGGTGTAGGCGCTATGCTGTGGTTGGCTAATCTGGCGTTATTGCTGAACATTGCGCTAGTTATCAGTGGTACCTTGGCTGACTCGGCAGAATTTGTCAGTGCGTTTAATGAAAGTTTGGTTGTAGAGCCTTTTTTCATTGCACTTGCTAATCACACGCTTTCGCAATTTATTGTTCCCACTATTGCATTAGTGTTAGTTGGTCTCTTGGTTAAAGCCACGGCTATAGCAAAGGCGCAAATAACAAAACAGCGCCGACCTATTCCTTACCTTTGCCCTACATTCCCCCAGCCTTTTGTTCAGACGGTTGGCAGTAGAGCGCCCCCACTTTTTAGTTAAACGTCTCCGATTTGATTATCTAACGCCGAAAGCGTTGTGCAGTATGTGTGACAAAGCTTTACCGGTGTGTTTTTCGATGCTGTAACGCTGCCATTCTCTATTAAGCGGCCCAGTCATCGCCGTTTAACTTGTGGGTTATAGGAACTTGTTTTGTCTATTCGTAACCTTTTTACTCTAATTGTTGCTGGTGCAGGGCTGACGTTGGCCGGCTGCAGCGGTGGCGTGCTCGACCCTAAAGGGCAAGTGGGCATGGATGAAAAGAATCTGATCATTCTTTGTACCATCCTAATGCTGATTGTTGTTGTTCCCGTTATTTTTCTTACGCTTTACTTTGCGTGGAAGTATCGCGCTAGTCGTGATTTCGAAATTTATACCCCTAAATGGGCACACTCGACCAAAATAGAAGCGGTGGTGTGGTCCATTCCAATTCTCATTGTCGTGTCGTTGAGTGTGATCACCTGGCGCTCTACTCACGCACTCGACCCTTATGCACCGCTAGAAGGTCAAGGAGAGCATCTTACTGTTGAAGTAGTCTCGCTCAACTGGAAGTGGCTGTTTATTTATCCTGAACAGGGTATCGCAACGGTCAATGAATTGGTGTTTCCAGCCAATAAACCCGTTGCGTTTAAGATTACTTCTGAAAGCACCATGAATTCGTTTTTTATTCCTCAGCTAGGAAGCCAGATTTATTCCATGGCGGGAATGGAAACCAAGCTTCATCTTATTGCCGACGAGCCAGGTACGTACAAAGGCATTTCTTCAAATTACAGCGGTGCGGGATTCACTGGAATGAAGTTTAACGCTATTGCCACACCTACCGAGGATGACTTCGAGGCGTGGGTTGCCAGCGTTAAGCAGTCGCAAACATCGTTAACGTCAGGTGCCTACGAGCAGCTTGCTGAGCCAAGCGAAAACAATCCGGTGACCTATTTCAGCAAAGTCGATGACGGTTTATTTCATAACATTGTTATGAAATACATGAGAGATCACGGCTCTATGGATTTCTACAACAAGCCGGAAAATGCCGCCATAGGCAAACATCACGCCATGCCTGAAATGCAACACAGCCATCACCAAGAGGATGCACAATAACCATGTCTTTATTAGGTAAATTATCTATTGAGGCCGTGCCCTATCACGAGCCGATTATTATGGTGACACTTGCTGTTGTGGCAGTGGTGGGTGTGGTCATAGCCATGCTTATCACCAAGCACAAACAGTGGGGAACCCTATGGTTTGATTGGATAACGTCTGTCGACCACAAACGTCTTGGTATTATGTACATTGTGTTGGCTATGATCATGCTGCTGCGTGGCTTCGCCGACGCCATTATGATGCGTACTCAGCTTGCAATGGCAACCAATGGTGCGCCCGGGTATCTACCGCCAGAGCACTACGACCAAATCTTCACAGCCCATGGCGTTATCATGATTATCTTCATGGCGATGCCGTTTATGATTGGGTTGATGAATATCATTTTGCCACTACAAATTGGTGCTCGCGACGTGGCGTTTCCATTTTTAAATAACTTAAGTTTTTGGCTGACCGCAGGTGGCGCAATTCTAGTAAATGTGTCTTTGGGGTTAGGTGAATTCGCAAAAACAGGGTGGGTTGCTTATCCACCGCTAGCCGGGTTGGAGTTTAGTCCCGGGGTTGGCGTCGACTATTACATATGGGCCCTGCAGATATCCGGGCTCGGTACGCTGCTAACCGCCGTAAACTTCTTAGTTACCGTGTTTAAAATGCGTGCGCCCGGCATGAAGTTAATGCAAATGCCTATTTTCACATGGACCTGTACGTGGGCAAACATTCTGATTGCCGCGTCGTTCCCAATTCTTACTGCTGTGCTAGCCATGCTAACCCTAGACCGCTACATGGACTTCCACTTCTTCACGAATGAAGCCGGCGGTAACTCTATGATGTATATCAACCTGTTCTGGGCGTGGGGACACCCTGAGGTTTATATTCTGGTACTGCCTGCATTTGGTATTTTTTCAGAAGTTATATCTACGTTTACCGCTAAGCGCCTGTTTGGCTACAAGTCGATGGTGTATGCGTCGGGTGCCATTGCCATTCTTGGTTTTATTGTTTGGCTGCACCACTTCTTTACCATGGGGTCGAGCGCCAATGTGAATGCCTTCTTTGGCATTATGACCATGGTTATTGCTATACCCACGGGGGTAAAGCTATTTAACTGGCTGTTCACTATGTTTCGAGGCCGTCTTGTACTAAGCGTGCCTGTACTGTGGACGTTAGGCTTTATGGTGACCTTCACCATCGGCGGCATGACAGGGGTGTTACTTGCCATTCCAGGTGCTGACTACGTACTTCATAATAGCCTGTTTCTCATTGCGCACTTTCACAACACCATTATTGGTGGTGCGGTATTTGGCTATCTGGCTGGCTTTGCTTTTTGGTTCCCGAAAGCCATGGGCTTTAAGCTTGACGAAAAAACCGGGAAAGCAGCGTTTTGGTGCTGGCAAATTGGTTTCCTTTTGGCGTTCATGCCCCTATATGTGCTTGGCTTTTTGGGTATGACACGCCGCTTAAATCACACCGACAATCCTGACTGGAATATCTGGTTATACATTGCTGCATTTGGTGCGTTTGTTATAGCAATTGGTATTTTCTTCCAGCTACTTCAGCTGTTTGTAAGCTTCAAAAACAAAGAGAAGCTTAACGATACAACGGGCGATCCGTGGAATGGTCACACGCTAGAGTGGTCAACGGCGTCACCGCCTCAATTTTACAATTTTGCCAAGATTCCTCACATCAAAGACATTGATGCATGGACGGATATGAAGGAACGCGGCGAGTCGTATCAACGCCCTGAAAAATACACACCTATTCATATGCCAAAAAATACTTCAGCCGGAGTTTTCATGAGCATGAGCTTTACTCTAATGGGCTTTGCCCTTATCTGGCATATCTGGTGGCTTGCTGTTGTCGGTTTAGTGGCGGGAATAGGAGTATTTATTAAGCGTTGCTATACCTCGGATGTTGATTACTACGTGCAGGTAGATGAGGTTGAACGAGTTGAAGCTACGCACTTAAGTGCCAATACAGTGGGAGGTCGCTCATGAGTACTATTGCAACATCAAGCGCCGCATCAATGCCGCATGAACACGCACATGAAGAACATCATGAAAACAACACCGTGTTTGGTTTCTGGTTGTACTTAATGACCGACTGTTTGTTGTTTGCTTCTTTCTTTGCCACCTATGCCGTGCTGTTTATGAATACGGCGGGCGGTGTGTCTGGCAAAGATATTTTCGAGCTCAACTTTGTTGCAGTTGAAACAGCCGCTCTGCTTTTAAGCAGCATTACCTTTGGCTTTGCCATGATATGTGCTCACCGACAAAACAAGTCAGGCGCCCTTGCTTGGCTGGCGGTGACATGGGCACTGGGTGCGTGTTTTATTGGTATGGAGGTGTACGAATTTCATCACCTTATTGAGCATGGCAACGGGCCGCAGCAAAGTGCGTTTCTAACGGCGTTTTTCTCGTTAGTGGGACTGCACGGACTGCACGTTACAGCGGGCCTTATTTGGATGACAATCATGTTTATTGAAGTAACCCGCCGAGGTTTAGGTGAACAAACCGTTACCCGACTTAGTTGCTTAAGTCTGTTTTGGCACTTCCTCGATATCGTATGGATATGTGTATTTACCGTAGTGTATTTAATGGGGGCAATGTAATGGCGTTACACGATGCAAAATTAGCTTCAAATACGGACGGTCACGCTTCATCGACCCACAATAGTGATGACGCACATGGCGATGTGAAGTCTTATATTATTGGCTTCATTCTATCTGTGGTACTTACCGCTATTCCGTTCACTCTAGTGATGAATGGCGACCTATCTAAAGTTACCACGATTTGGAGCGTGGTAACTTTGGGCTTGGTTCAAATTTGGGTGCACCTTAAATACTTTTTGCACCTTAACTTTGTTACTGAAGAAGGCAGAGCCAATACGTTTTCATTCTTATTCAGTGCGCTTATTATTTTCATGGTGGTTGGGTTATCCGTTTGGATCATCTACGAATCAAACGCCATGATGATGTATTAGCAAATCTCTGTATATGCGTGGTCTAGCCTGACGATCATGTCAGGCTTTTCAATGTGTTTACTTCATCGCGGTCAGTACGATAAGCCCTCATGTTTCGCCCTTCTATTGGTGCAACCTATTTGGGGGGCAACATTGGGGCTTCTCAGTACACCTTGATACGCGTCTAAATGGGCGCGTTCTAAATTTGGATTTTACCCATGACCTCTACTTATAAACGTTACCTCTCAGTCACCAAGCCCGGCATTATTATGGGCAATGCTATTTCGGTAACGGGCGGTTTCTTGCTCGCGTCCCGTGGCGATATAGATTATTGGCTATTGCTCGCAACGCTCATCGGTTTATCGCTGGTGGTGGCTTCAGGTTGTGTCATTAATAACTGCATTGACCGAGACATTGACGGGAAAATGCAGCGCACCGCCAACCGGGTTACGGTAACAGGCGAGTTGCCATTACTTACTGCGATGTTGCACGGTGCTGTGCTAGGCATTTCGGGGTTTGGCTTGTTAGCGCTTTACACCAACCTTACTGCCGTATTTTTTGCTGTTTTTGGCTACGTTATTTATGTGGGTGTTTACAGCCTGTATATGAAGCGAAACTCGGTATATGGCACCTTCGTTGGCAGTTTGTCGGGGGCCGTTCCGCCCGTAGTCGGTTATTGCGCCGCGAGCGGTCAGTTTGATATGGCTGCGGCTATTTTGCTGGGTATGTTCAGCATTTGGCAAATGCCCCATTCTTATGCCATCGCTATCTTTAGTATTGCCTGTATCGCAAGGTATTGCGAAAGCAAAACGCCATATCGTCCTTCATATTGCGTTATTTGCTTTAGTAGTAATGCTGCTTCCACTTAGCGGCTATACGGGTATTGGCTTTTTGACAGTTGCTTTCGCAACAAGCCTTTGGTGGCTGTTGATGGCGCTGCGCGGATACAGACCCGACATCAACGTAGAAGGCTGGGCAAAACGTGTTTTTGGTTTTTCCATTGTGAATATAACGCTGTTATCCGTCGCTATGTCACTGGACTATCATACGTCAGTAACGAGTCTGTTTGCGCTCTCGTTCTAATTGACGTGTTTCGACTCACCCCACGAGGTTGGCTTGAAAGCTTTCAATGCAGTGTGCGTATAGCAACGCATTCACTTTGGGCAATCAGGCCTGACCGAGTGCTTTTTGCCCTCTGTACAAGCGAATAATGGTGAAACTATTAACTGCCAGTAGCGTAGCTTCAAGCAGGGTGCCGCCAATAGAGCCGACAATAATATTGTTGGTTAGCCAACATATAGCGCCGCACAAAAACGCTAAACGCATGCGTATTCCTGACAAACAAAATAAGGCATAAGTGCCTATGCACGTGCCCAAAATAGGGAATAAATCGTACCAAACTTCGGCCAAATACAGCCCGGCTGCTAGCGATATTAATATAAATAGATAGGCGACACTGCGGGAGCGAGTTTTAATTGAAATGCCTGTTCTTACCACTGAAAGCAAGGCACTTAAGCATGCGGTTACGGCACCAAGTAGCGCAAAATGCAGGGCGTGATTTAAATTCATCACCACCATCATTATTCGCAGGTGCTGATCATCACGCTGATAAAAGCACAAAATGCCAAGCGCAAAACTTAGCATTCCTATCGCTTGGGCCAAGTCAAATTCTGGTAACAAAAGGGAAGGCTCGTCAAAGATTGATAAAGGTTAACGATACGCAGTTTTTAAACAGCAGAGTAGCCTTTACATCGCTTTTTTAGCCCAACACATCACATTGACTAATGGCAGGCGGGTTGTTCACTAGGGTATACTTAGCGTGCACGATATTATTCTTAAACCGCGAGACAAATTAGGTCCTTTCCATGGCAACGGCATCTGCACTTCACATTTTGGTTAAAACAGAGAAAGAAGCGCTTTCTATTTTAGAGCAGCTTAAAAAGGGTAAGGATTTTGCGACATTAGCAAAGC
>JYMV01046184.1_pt1 | contig 73016 bp, 52 predicted proteins | sample 338911 | NCBI WGS metagenome assembly JYMV01 (sample SAMN03354496, study PRJNA234377) | hydrothermal vent metagenome | biome: Deep sea; feature: Hydrothermal plumes at the Eastern Lau Spreading Center, Western Pacific Ocean; material: Seawater | place: Tonga | collected 2009 | depth 2000 m m | reverse complement strand
CTCCGACAGCCCCGCTCTTCATCCGATCGGAGTGCAACGGCGACGGGATGGTGGACCTCGCCGACGCGATCTTCCTTCTCGTCCACCTCTTCCAGTCGGGAGTAACTCCCCCGTGCGCGAATGCCTGCGATATCAACGATGACAACGCCATCGACGTCGCCGATCCCATCGCTCTCCTCGGCTGGCTCTTCAGCGGCTCCCCGGTGGTGCCGGCCCCCTACCCCGGGTGCGGAGTCGACCCGACGGTGGGTGAGCCCGGCTGCGAATCGCCGCCGATCTGTCCTTGAGGCGCCCCGGGCCCTCGATTGCTCGATGACTGAAGAGGCCGGAGACGGTTTGGATCCGGCATTGTGGCTTCAGAAGGAGTAGCGCACGGCGCCCCACAGGTTGGTATTTCGCTCGAGCTGCCCGAAGCGGCTGTGCGGCTGATCACCGTGAAGGACGTTGGCACCGGTTTCGAGGCGCCAACTGTCCGAGAGGGCGTAACTGACGTGGGGGCGAAGGTAGCCATCCCCCTCGGTGATCCCCCACATGCTGAAGAGCGAGAGGCGCAACATCTGGGCACGATTCTGCCAGCTCAATCGGAGAGTCATCAGATGATCTGACGCCGCTGCAGCGGGGGTGCCATCGGGTAGGTTCTGCAGGTATTCCTCGTGTTGGCGGATGAAGGTGCCCATGTATTGAATCCCAGCGATCAGATCGGTGGTCAGTTCGCGCTCGTAGCCGGCGAGGAAGAGCCACCGGGAGTTGGGCAGATAAGGTTCATCCCCTCCAGGGTCATCGATGGAACGGTATGAAGCCCCTTCGAGGCTGAGAATGCCTTTTCGCCAGGGACCTCGGGCACTGACACCCCCGGAGAGGAGTCTAGGAAAGAGTGCGACCGAGAGGTCCGGGTCGAAACCTTCTGGAGACTTCCAGAAACCCTGATAGCCATAGGCCGCCAGTTCCCAGGAGCCAACCGTTCTCGCCAGGCGCACCGCCAGCTCATCATCCACAAACCAGCGATCGGGGCGGTCGACTGGCAGTGGCGTGTCGGCACCACTGATCTCACCGGCGATCGGATCGAAGGAAGAAAGGCGACGACGATCGAGAAAGCGATCGGCGTTGAAGCGCGGGCCGTAGACGACGTCGACCGTCACGTCATCGAAAAACAGTGACAGACGGGCAACGTCGGCGGGGGCTTTGAGGTACTCCAGGTCGCGTCCCAGGAAGAAAGCGTTCCAATCCTTGGGGAAGAGATCATTGAGGAAGAGGAGATCGCCGACTCCCCAGGTCAGGGCCTGGCGACCGATGCGCAGGTCGGCGAACTCCACCGGCGAGACGACAAAATCGAGGGTTCGCAAGTCGATGCTGCCTTCTGAGGTGTCGAGATCCAGTTCCTGACCTTCCGCGAGGTAGTCGTGGACCACATCGACGACGGCGCGGGCGGTAATCCACTCCAGAGCGATCTTTCCATTGAGTTGCAGCCGCAACTCGCCGAGGGACTGCTGGGGCTCGTCGGGGTCATCGCGCAGGCGAGAGCCGCTACGGAGATCGAGAAACCCACCGAACTCGCGGAAGGCTCGAGTTGACCGATCGAAGGAATCCACTCCCGCCCCATCATCCGCACCTGCCGGTCCCAGACCCGCAGGTAGGCCCGGCTCGCGATCGTCATCCGCTGCCTGCAAACCCACAGGTACTTCCGGCTCTCCCTCCTGGGGTTCTTCCAGATTGAAGGGGAGCGGATTTTCAGCGAATGAAGCGGCTGTGGCCTCCTGGAACGGAAGGTGTGCGACTGCGGCGAGGGCGGTGACGAGGAGGAAGGACTTCGGGCAGTCAGGGGATACCAACGGCATTATTTCAGGTACTTGACCGGGGCTCGACGAAGATAGCGCTCGGTAAACACCCGCTCGGGAACGCCGATGTCGTAGGCGGGATCCTTGTAGGTGAGGACGGTCCTGGAGCCGGTGCGACGGTCCTCCATCGTGGCTTCCAGTACCGTTGGCTTACCATCGATCGTCTCGACCCGGCCTACCGTCATCACCCGGTATACCTCGCCCGAGGCGTCGGAATACTCGACCTTGGTGGGCAAGAAACTCTTCTTGTGAATCCACATCGTGTAGTGCGCGAACTTGACCGAGTCGGGATCCTTCGGAGTGTGTTTGAGAAGGTAGAAATTCTCGGTGGTCTTGAGGAGTTCGTGGTGGTCCTGGTCGAGTTGGCGGCCAGAGACATCTTCGTAGAGGAAGTCGGAACCGACGAAACTTGTACGCTTGTCAGTGGCGGCGATGCGCTTTACCAGATCGAGAGCGGGTATGTAGAGCCAGCGGTCATCGTCGCGGTCGAGGTGCTTGTGGACGAGGAAGGTCATCCGCGCTACGTCCGCAGGGGCGTGGAAGTAGAGGTAGAATTTCTGCTCCCCGTCGGGCCCGGGGGCGTCGTACCTGAGAATCGACAGTTCACGCTCTCGCTTGCGTCCCTGGCCGTCGGTGATGACCATCGACACGCGCGCCCGGCCATTGTTTCCCTGGTAGTAGGCCGCGTGGTTGGTTCTCTTGACGATTTCCTCGACGCTGAGGTCGCCGGAGGCACCACCGATGACGGCAGCAAGACCGAAAATTGCCGTGATGCTGGTGACCATCGTTCACTCCTTGGATCCTGCAGGCGCTTCCTCTGGCACTCCGCTACCGTCTGCATCCCCGGCAAAGAACCACCGTTGGCCGATGGTCATCAACGCCGGAAGAAGAACCAGGGAAACTCCGCCAGCGAGGAGGAGAATCGAGGCGATGAGGTAGCCGACCGTTTGATACGGTACCAGTGGCGCCAGAATCAAGGGCAAGAAACCCAGGCCAACGACGATGATATTCCGACCAATTGCCCGGGCGGGTTCTCCGAAAACCGCCTCCCTGGCCCTGTCCCAATCCCCGAGTTCACGGTGCAACTGGCGTGCGCGGGCGAGGAAGTGGATGGCATAGTCGATGGCGAGGCCGAGACTCAACGACGACAGCACTGCCACCGGCATGTCATAGTCCTTGCCCAGCAAGCCGATCATTCCGTAGATCAAGGCAACTGTGATGGTGAGAGGGAGCATGCTGAGAATTCCCCAGGAGATGGAGCGGAAGAGGAATGTCATCATCGTCAAGACGACGATGAAACTCCCCAGAAAGGCATCGATCATCCCCGAGACCATCTTCTGCTGCCAGACGACGTTGATGTAGGTCAGGCCGAACCACTGCGGCTCGTCGAGGTCAACGGGCGGCGGATGTCCTTCGAGATACCCTGAAAGATGGGCCACGACATCCTGCATGTCGCGGTTGTCTCCGCTCTTGAGTTGTACCCAGACCATGGCCTCTTCAAAACTTGGGGTCACGAAGTGCCACAGGTCGTCCTTTCGATGGCCCGACAGGAACTGTTCTAGCGTCTGGGCCACCGTGTCGCGGTGTGAAGGAATAAGGTAGTCCACTTCGCTGCCGCTGGTGAGGTCGCGGTGAACCGTCTTGACGATGTCAGCCAGGGAGTTTGATTTGCCAACGACGGGGTGCTGCCCGATGAATTCCTGGAGCTCACTGACCCAGCCCAGCAGGAGGGGATCCTTGAAGGCCTGCTTCTCCTGTTGGACCGACGACAGCATCGTACCGACGACCCGCCATCGGTCCTCACTGGTGGAAATGGTTTCGATCTCGAGGGAGAGAGCGGCGAGGAAGTCGTCAGAGGTTTCTGGTGCCTGGCCGGCAACCTCTTCGACGATCGATCTGTAACGGCTGGAAGCCTCCCTCATCTCGGCAGCAGCGCTAGCCAACGTCTCCTTCAATTCGGAGCGGCCATCGGCTGGCGGCGTCTCATCATCCTCCGCGCTGGCGAATGCCCAATCGAGCCATCCTTCCAGGGTGGTCCACGCCCCACGCTTCGGGGCTGACTCGCTGGAGAGTCGGCGTTGCCTGACGAAACGGTCGATCTCGTCGAGCAGATCGAGGATGGTCCCTCGATCCAGAGAATTGAGATGCTGCTGCACCGCCTCGGCGGCGGCGCTCAGTGCTTCTTCCATCCGTTGAGCTTTTTCCGCGAGTCCTTCAGCGAAGGAGTCGGGGTCATATGGGGGCGGGCTGTACTTCAGAGATAGATAAGCGTTGTAGGTGCCGCCGAAGTGGCTATTCATCGTTCGATCGGCGATACGAATCGGATGGTCCGGTTCGAACCAGCGGGTCGGGTTGTCGTTGACCTCGATCTTGCTGATGCCAAGGAAAGCGATGGCGGTCAGAAGGACCGCTCCTGCGATGATCAGAGGCGCCCCTCTCGAGGTTGACCGTGCGAGGAAGAGCGCCACGCCATCGTCGTGCGAGTCGCCGTCTCCGGTTCGTTCCTTTCGACCGAATTTCTCCAGTCGTGCTTCCGGGATGAGCATCAGGAAAGAGGGAATGAAGGTGATGGTCCAGAACCACGCCAGCAGCACCCCAAATCCGACGAAGAGGCCAAAAATCTGGACCGGTGGGATGGGAGTCAGGGCGAGGGAGGCAAAGCCGGCCGTGGTGGTAAGAGACGTGAACAGCATCGGCTGGAACAGATCGCCCAGGACCTTAACCAGCGTTTTCCGACGATCACGGTAGTGTTGGTAGCGGTCGAAAAAGTCACTGATGATGTGGATCGCGTCCAGGACGGCGATCGGCATGATGAAGATGGGGATCATCGAACTCATGATGTGGATCGTGTTGCCAGTCACGATCAGCAGTCCCATCGTCGACAGAGCGGCGATGACGGCGACGATCATCGGCGACAAGATGACGAGCAAGTTGCCGAAAAAGAACCACATAAGAAGGAAGATCACCAGCATTGCTGCGGGGGCGGCGATCGCCATCTGGATGAACATTTCGCTGCCGAAAGTATCCTCTGCCACCGGCAAGCCGGCGATGTGAAATCCGTCGTCGCCGCTACCGATGGCATCGATTTTCGATTGCAAGGCGACCGAGATTTCGTGGGCATCGTTCTTGTTGCGTAGCGGAATATAGAGAGCCAGAGCCTTGCCATCGGCTGAGAACAATGTGTCGCGAAGAAACGGGATGCGCATGGCGCGACTGCGAATGTCATCGGCCTCTGCCTGATCCGCGGGTGGCTTCGCCATCAGCCACTGGAAGCGTACCGTGCCTGGGCCTGCCTGCGAGATGCTGTCGACGGTGGAAAGAGACATGACGTCGACCTCTACGACCCCCTCGAGTTCCATGGCAAAACGAGTGATCTCATCGACCTTTGTCAGGGTTGATACGTTGAAAACCCCCCGAGGATGAGTTTCGTTGACGATGCCGACGACGATTCCGTCATGCAGGGAAAATTGCTTCTTGCTGGCGTTGTGGGCCACTCGCACCGGTTCGTCTGCCGGCAACATGTTCTCAGGATCGGTATCAATGGAAACAGGGTGGAGGTAAGGGAAACGGTCGGCGCTCAGCGTTGGCAACAAAGCCAGTAAAAGCAGAAGCACAGTGCTCGTGATCATCGCGGCGATGATCGATCGTGGGTGATCGAGCGAGTAGTGAACCAGTCGCGCCGTGGATTTTCTCATGGGGTGAAAATATTACGAACTAGGGAGGATTCTCCCAAGAGTTTTGTTGGTCGGGTATCGAGACTCCACGCTCCCGTTAGCGAAGATGGCCAGGAAGAGGCGAGCCAGGAGTCACCAGGGTGAGTGCCACGAGGGTGCCGGGCTGCTGGCGGTCGAATGCAGAGATCCTGACGACGGGGAGCGTTATTGATCGAAGGCACTACCGTCGAGGACAGGCTGACTGAAGACGGGTGAAGGCACCCGTGCCTTCGCGGCGCGCTCGAGCATCATCGTCAGTATTTCCGGTCGCTCCTTTGCGAGGTCGTGGGTCTCGAGAGGGTCTTCGCCAAGGTCGTAGAGAGCGGTGGTGGCGTTCTTCTTGCCGAGTCTGAGGCGAACCAGTTTCCAGTCGCCGTGGATGATTCCCTGACGATCTCCCAGCTCCCAGTAGAGGTCGGTTGGTCGCGGGGTATTCTCGCCCCCGGTCAGCGCTGCCAGGAGGCTCATGCCGTCGGTCGGGCCGGGGACTTCGAAGCCGACGATTTCTGCCAGCGTCGGCAGCAGGTCCTGGAATCCGGAAGGCTGGTTGCTGGTCGAGCCCGCCTCGATGTGGCCGGGCCAGCGGACGATGAAGGGGACCCTCACCCCGCCCTCGAGGACGCTCCCCTTCAGCCCGTTGAGACCGGCATCGCTGTTGAAGAAGCGCGCATCGACCCCGCCGGCGTAAGTCGGGCCGTTGTCGCTCGAGAAGAGAACGAGGGTGTTCTCGGCGAGTCCGTGTTCCTCCAGTTTGTCGAGGATGGCACCCACTTCCGAGTCGAGGTGGGTGATCATCGCCGCGTAGGCGGCATTCGGTCGCGGGTGGGGGAGGTAGGCCTGCTGGCCGAGGTACGGGGTACCGTCCCACTCCCGCGGGTACTGCTCGACGAAGGTCTGTGGAACCTGCAGCGCCACGTGGGGGATCGGCGAGGCGTAGTAGAGGAAGAAGGGATGATCGCGGTTGTCATCGATGAAGTGGAGGGTTTCCTCGAGCATCCGCTCGGGGGCGTAGGTTTCGCGCAGGTAGCGGCGGTAGTACTCTTCCTCATCGGCGAGCGGTTCCTGGATCTTCTGGTGGGCGCGGTACCAGCCGTTGCCCGCGAGCACGTCCTTTTCGGTATTTCTCCACAGGTGGGCGGGGTAGTAGTTGTGCGCCTTGCGCTGGCAGAGGTAACCGTAGAAGAAATCGAAGCCCTGGGAATTGGGATGGCCACTGGTGCCGGGGCCGCCGAGGCCCCACTTGCCGACGCAGGCGGTCTGGTAGCCCATCTTTTGCAGCAGCCCCGAGACGGTGCGCGTTCCTGCCGGCATCGGGTACTGCCCCTCGGGTTCCTTCTCTCCCCAGCCACCATTCTCCCAGTTGTTGCGCACGATGGCGTGGCCGGTGTGCATTCCCGTCAGCAGGACGCAGCGCGATGGGGCGCAGACGGGGCTGCCGGAGTAATGGCGAGTGAAGCGCATCCCCTCGGCGCAGAGACGGTCGAGGTTGGGAGTGCGAATCTTCTCCTGGCCGTAGCAGCCGAGTTCTCCATAACCGAGGTCATCGGCGAGGATGTAGACGATGTTGGGAGCATCAGGCGCCGGCGAGGTGGTTTCCGCCGGAGAGGCGAGAAGCGTCAGCAACAGGATCGCCAGGGGATGGAACAAGGGAGCCTCCTCTTTGTCGGCAGGATAACGCCACAGGAGAGTTCCGACGAGCCCCCCCAAAGAGGGGAGATGCCCGGAACCAGAGGCGCTACCCTGTTCCAACGACCTTTTCATCGCGACGGAGGCCAGTTTTGAAAAGTGTGATCATCCTCTGTACCGGCAACTCCTGCCGCAGCCAGCTCGCCGAGGCGCTGTGGCGGGAGATCTGGGGCGATGAGTGGCAGGTCTCTTCCGCCGGCACAGAGCCGGTCGGCAGCGTCCACCCCCTCGCCCTTGAGGTGCTGGAGGAGAACGGCATCGACGTCGAGGGCCTGGTCTGTGAAGCGCTGTCGATGTACGGGAGAGAGTCCTTCGACCTGGCGATCACCGTCTGCTCGAAGGCCCACGAGAGCTGTCCGACCTTTCCGGGGGCGAGCAAGACCCTCCACTGGCCCTTCCCCGATCCGGTCGAGTATGTCAGTTCAGGCGCTTCCGCAAAGGAAGCGCGGGCGACCTTCCGCCTCGCCCGCGACGGCATTCACGCCCGCATTCTCCGTTACCGCCGGGACGTTCTCAGTGCGCGGACCCTCGCGGCAGAGATGGCCACCGTCATCGCGCAGTTGCCCGGCGATGTCGATGAAACGCGCCAAGAGTCCTTCCGGTCGATCGTCTGGCTCCTGTGCGAGTCGCTCAGAGATGGCGACCCGTGGAAGGCCTTTCCGGCATCGATCGCAGCGGGGATGAGCGACGCCGGCTGGCAGTTCAACGGCATCTACGCCCTGCGTGGCGTCCTTCCCGAACGCCGCCTCGAGTTGCTTCATTCCGCCGGCCCGCCGGTGTGCGCCACCATCGAGGAGAAGGGAAGAGTCCACACCTCGGGGATGTGCTTCGATGCAGTGCTGCGCGGGGCACCGCAGATCGCCGCCGATGTCTCGACCTGGCCCGGCTACGTCTCCTGCGATGGCGACAGCGGACTGAAGACGGTCTCGGGGATCGCGGTTCCACTGGTCGATGCCACCGGCACCATCCGCGCGGTCTGGGATCTCGACTCGACCGAGCCCCTCGAGGCCACCGATGCTCTCTTCGTCTGCACCCTGATCAGCAGGCTCCTCGCCGTCAGCCCGGTGGGAATTCGATGAGTCACGATTCCGCACCGACGATCCGTCTCGCCCAGTTCCTGAAGTGGAAAGGAATCGCCGACAGCGGCGGAGAGGCGAAGGTGCTGATTCAGGAAGGCCTCGTCTCGGTCAACGACGAGGTCGAGACGCGCCGCGGGCGCCAGCTCAGAAACGGCGACAGCGTCGCCTTCGACGGCGAGGTCCATCGGGTCGAGCTACCCGGTACAGACTAGTTCGGGGTGACCGTCTGCCAGCCGCGTTCCCTGTGCCCCTACAGCTCTTTCCCGCACTCCTGACAGAAGCGCGAGCCATCCTCGTTGAGGGTGGCGCAGGCCTGGCATTTGATCATGACGACCTTTTCCGATCTTCCGCCGAGATCGATATCGGCTTCCTCCAGCACGTCCTGGACCATCCCTCCTGCCATGCGGCTGAAGGGCTCCAGATCCTTCTCGGCCTGCTCGGGGTCGAGGACAACACCGGAGCCAGCGAGCCCGCGAGCGCCAACACCACGGATAAACGCGCCCACGCCGATCAACGCCATTCCACCAAAGGCTCGAAACATCATTGACCTCGACTGTGATTCGGAGTCCCTACCAAAGCCTCCCCCCCAGTCCATGGCAGCAGAGAAAAAAGTCGATAGGAACAGAAGCAGGCCGATGGCCATCAGTGCCGTGCCCAGGTAGAAGGCGGTCTTTCGCCCCCCGGAGATGTTGCGGGTCATTTCTTTCTCCTCAATTCGAACTCACCGATCAGTACTCCCGATCATCGGCTCTGAAGAATTAATTTCCAGTACTCCGCTGGACGGCCCGGGCTCGTCAGGGTCGAATGCCGCCCCGCCCTGGACCCTGGAGGCCCGTTGTCACGCATCGAGAAGAGTACCTACCGCCGCCATCGCCTCGCCTCGATCCCTGAGGGGATGTTTGGCTCGATGATGTGGGCGGCGGGGGAATTCACACGCAAAGCCCTCGGAGCCGACATCCTGCTTCTGACCCTGACGACGATGGCACCGGCGGTGGTCCAGGGGGCGATCCTCTTCTTCTCGCGCTGGATCAGTTCCACCGGACCCCGACGCCTGTTGCGCCGCGCCGCCACCGTTGGCCGCCTGCCCCTGGTCCTCATCCTGCTGCTGGCGATTCCCGAGGTCGCTGACTGGGCATCGGAAGGAACCGGGCAGACGGTGGTCGGCTATTCGTTCCTGCTGCTGATCACCATCTCGGCCCTCGCTCAGGTGCCGATAACAGCGGCATGGAACGGCGTGCTGCGCGCCAACTACCGCGATGCCAACCGGGGTGAGTTGTTCGGCAGAGCCCATCGCTACGGTTCCTTCGCCTCGGCAGCGACGCTCCTAGTCGCTGGAATCTGGCTGCACCAGAACGAGGGCGCCTTCCCCTGGATCTACGCAGGAGCGGCAGTCTGCGGCTGGCTCGCCTGTGAGATCTTCGCCGGCGTCGAGTTGCGCGACCCGGAAAAGGCGAAACCTCGGGGTCTGGCCATCGACTCGGCGCGAGCCATCTGGAAACTGCTCCTGGCAGATCGTCGATTCCTGCGCTACGAACTCGGATTCATCCTCTATGGCACGGCGTTCATGGCCTCGATGACCGCCAAGCCGGTGTGGACCGTCGATGCCGAGTTCCTTCACCTCGACTGGCGGGTGCTCCTCGGCTCGAAGGCGCTTGTCGCCATCGTCGCGGTGTTTCTCGCCGTATGGTTCGGGCGCAAGATGGACCGCATCGGGCCGGGGTGGCTCTCGGGATTCTGTTTCATCGGCCTGGCGATCTACGGGATCGCGCTTTCGCTGGCATCGACACCAGGGCAGTTTCTCTTCGCCGAGGCGATCTTCGGCGTCTCGATGGCCGGCGTGATGATCGCCTGGAACATGGGCCCGGTGGCTTTCGCAAGGGAGGAGCAGGCGCGCCAGTACATGGCGGTGCACGTCGCGCTCGTCTGTATCCGGGGAGTGGTGGGCCATACCTTGGGGGGTGGCATCGTCGCTTACTGGCATGACCCGCGCATCGTCTTCGGCCTGTCGGTCGGGATCTGGCTGGTGGCAGCGTGGGTGATGTTCGGCCTTGGACGGGGTCCGGAATTGCGCCAGAAGTGAACTCCTTCGCGTACCGGCATGGAGGCCATGCTACACTCTGCCGTGATCGGCGCACTCCGGCGCCAGGGAGGTCGTGATGGCAAGGAAGAAGAGAAAACCCGCCAAGATGCTGGCGCAGGCAAGAGCTCTCGAAGAGGGGCTTCACTCTCTCGACCGCTCCCGCGGCCCCCTCTTCAAGGAGATGGAAGAGTTCGCCAGGGAGCCGGTTCAGGTCGAGGAGGACCCTCCTCACGCCTGCTGCACCCGGGCGAAAAACAAGATGCGGATCACCGATCTGGAGGCGATCGACATCGCCCGTGCCATCGCCGAGAAGTCTCACCTCAAAGGGCGACGGAAGCAGATTGTCGAGCGAATGGCCCAGTCGATCGGCTACCTCAAGGACACCGAGGACCACCAGCGCTACGACTGTCCTCTCCTGGAGGATGGCCTCTGTCTGGTGCACAAGGTCGCCAAGCCGATCGCCTGTCTGGCGTGGAACCCGGGCCGCGACTACAGCGACGATGGCTGGCGCTCCTTCGAGAGGCGCGATCGCCTCAACGAGAGTCTCTTCCGCGGGCAGTGGTCGTTGAAGGCGATCCCTCTGCAACTCGCTCGCTTCCTCATGGAAGAGACGGAGCTGGTCGATGGACCGTGCGGTTCCACTCTCAGGCGCAACGCGCCACGAAAAAAAGTGGCTGCTCCTCCGGACACTCAGGGAGTGAGAAAAGGCGCCTCCCGTTCCAGTCGTGGTGGTCCAACTCCATCACGACGAGGTCGCTGAGAAGGGCAGGAATCCATCCATGGCGCTCATCTGCCACGACATCCGACTCCCACTCGGGGGTGAAGATTCCGATCTCATCGGAATCGTCGCCCGGCGCCTGCGTGTGTCGCCGGAGACGGTTCGCTCTGTGGAGGTTCATCGTAAGTCCCTCGACTGTCGCGGAGGCGAAGTCCCACGCTTCATCTACTCGCTGATCGTCGAGTTGCCCGGGCGGGTGGAAGCCCATCTGTTGGGGCGAAAAGGGGCGAAGGTAAGACGATGGCAGCCGTTTTCGAGCCCAGAAGTGATCCCCATCGCCGACGGAATCCCACGCCCGGTGATCGTCGGTACCGGTCCTGCCGGCCTTTTCGCTTGCTGGCGCCTTGTCGAGTCGGGCGTATCTCCCATCGTTCTGGAGAGAGGCCCCAAGGTGATCGAGCGGTCGAAGCGCTGGAAGCGCTTCATCGACGGAGGCGATTTCGATCCCGAGTCGAACCTGGTCTTTGGCGAGGGTGGGGCAGGGACCTACTCCGACGGCAAGCTCTACACGCGGGTCAAGGATTCGCGGGTTCGTGAGGTGCTCCAGGCGCTGGTCGACTGCGGGGCTCCCGGCGAGATCCTCACCGATGGTCGCCCTCATGTCGGGTCGAATCTGCTCCCGAGCATCGTCAAACGGATGCGAGTTTCTCTCGAGGAGAAGGGGGCGGAGTTCTTCTTCGAACACAGGCTCGCCGATCTCATCATCGATGACGATCCAGATCGGCGTTCGATCGCCGGAGTCCTGGTCGAAACCGATGGAGAGCAGCAACGATGGCCGGCGGAGGCTGTCTTCCTGGCCACAGGCCACAGCGCACGGGACGTCTACCGGATGCTCGCTTCTCACGCAGTTACCATGAGTCAAAAACCATTCCAGTTGGGAGTCCGGGTCGAACATCCGCAGTCTGCCATCGATCGAATGCAGTACGGAGAATCGGCCGGGCATCCTGATTTGCCGCCAGCCGATTACAATCTGGTTTCGAAACGGTCCGGTGACGACGTGTTTTCCTTTTGCATGTGTCCGGGGGGTGAGATCCTGCCGTCGACAGAACGCGAGGGTTACCTGTGCGTCAACGGTGCTTCCAAATTTCAACGCAAGAGTCCCTGGGCCAACAGTGGCTTCGTCGTCACCCTTGAACCCGATCGCTTCGGATCGTCTTCCGATCCCCTCGCCGGCATCGATCTGCAGGAACAGATCGAAGGTGCTGCCTTCGAGGCCGCAGGCGGAGATTTTTCCGTTCCGGCGTTGCGCTTGATCGATTTCATCGAGGGTCGGACCTCAGAGGATCTCCCCCAGAGCAGTTATCCGCGCAAGATGAAGTCGACTCCCTTCGAGAACTTTCTTCCACGGGACATTCTCGAAACGTTGCGGATCGGACTAACCGATCTGGTTCAGCGCTTCCCGGAGTTCGGTGACAGGGATGCTCTGGTCACCGCTCCTGAGTCCCGCTCTTCCAGTCCGGTCCGCATCGACCGCGATCGGGACACCTTCGAGAGCATCGGGCTCGGCGGCCTCTATCCACTGGGAGAGGGCGCAGGATTCGCCGGGGGAATCCTGTCGGCGGCCATCGACGGGATGAAAGCTGCCGAGAAGTGGATGTCGAAAACCACACAGATCAGCCAGTTCTGATCGGCTTCGCCCCTTTCTCAGGAGACGCTACTTTTGTTCCAGAGTTCTGGTTGGCAGAGGAAACTCTTCGTTCTGTTGGTCTGAACTCCACGAGGTACAGTTTCAGAGCACCAGCGACCAGGAAGAGTTTCACCGTGCGCATCTGTCTTCTGACCACCCAGGATCTCGACGCCTCGCCCTTTGCCGATGACGACTGGCCATGCGATCCCCGACCTTTCCTTCCCGACGATGAATGGCACGTCGCCACTCTGGTCGGCAAGGTCGAGTCGGTTGTTGAGGTGGAACGCCTGATCGAAGATGGATTCGATCTCTTCTTCAACCTCTGCGACGGAGCAGCGGATCAGGACATCCCGGGGATCGAGGTGGTCGAGACCCTCGAGAAGCACCGAGTGCCCTTTACCGGAGCCACCTCGGAGTGCTACGAGCCATCCCGTGTCCGCATGAAAGAAGTCTGTCAACAGTTGGGGATCGCCACCCCGGCTTTTGTCATCGCCAAGGACGATGAAGATGTGGAGCGCGCTGCTGAGACGCTCCTCTTCCCGCTCTTCGTCAAACACCACAGTAGCTACGCAAGCGTCGACCTGAGCCGGCGCTCGCGTGTCGTGACGCCCGCTGGTTTGCGGATCCAGGCGAAGAAGATGATTTCACGTCACGGTGCTGCCCTGATCGAGGAATACATCGATGGCATCGAGTGCACCGTGCTCGTGGCTGAAAATCCCGAGGACCCCCAACACCCGACGACCTACCCTCCAGCGCAGTACCGATTTCCCGAAGGCGAGAGTTTCAAGCACTCCGACCTGAAGTGGGTCGATTATGAAGGCCTTTCTTCATTTGCCGTTCCTGACCCCGTGCTGGCCCAGAGCCTCAGAGACGAGGCCGCGCGCTTCTTCGTCGGACTGAAGGGGGCGAGCTTCGGCCGCTGCGATCTCCGCGTCGACCACCAGGGCACGCCGTACATGCTGGAAATCAATGCCAACTGTGGCGTCTACTATCCACCGACCGACTACGGAGGTGCCGATATCTGTCTGTCGCTCGATCCCGCCGGTCACGAGGGTTTTACCCGACAACTGGTGGCGGCTGCCTTTGCGCGGAATCGGCGGCGCTCCCTCTGATCCGATTGAAATAGGACCCCCGATCGCCAGATCGGGAGCGTCTCGCCGACAGCCTCGGTCCATCCGGCCACCTGAAGGCTCGGGTCACGGACCACGAACCGTGGATTGTCAGGGCGCACCCCTGAGTTCCTGGAGTTATACTCCCCGGTCATGAAAGACCATCCTCTCCACTACCAGCTCATCGATAGCGGTGACCAACGGAAGCTCGAACGAATCGGCGGGGTGTTGATGATCCGACCATCGTCGCAGGCGGTGTGGTCCCCTCGCCATCCCGAACGCTGGCCGGAGGCGACCGCTCGCTTCACCCGAACGGCTGGGGGAACCGGCAACTGGCATCTGAAAGAACCGTTCCCCCATCTCTGGCAGGCTCACTTTGCCGGGATCACCTGGAACCTGCGTCAAAACGACTTCGGACACGTCGGCATCTTTCCCGAGCAGGAGGAGTGCTGGCAATGGATTCGCCATCAGGTCGACAGAGGCGGGGGGGCGAGAATTGGCTACACCGGAGGAAGCACGTTGGCCGCTGCTGCTGCCGGGGCGCAGGTCTGCCATCTGGACGCATCGAAGGCGAGCGTCCGGATCGCCCGGGAGAACGCCAACGCCTCAGGTCTTGGCGATCTCCCGGTGCGCTGGATCGTCGATGATGCGAACGCCTTCAGCAGGAGAGAGATCCGTCGAGGTCGACGGTACCAGGGGATCATCCTCGATCCTCCGAGTTTCGGTCGCGGGCCCACCAGCGAGGCCTGGCAGATCGACGAGCATCTCCCCGGGCTGCTCGAGATGTGCCGTGACCTGCTCGCCGACGATGCCAGGTTCGTGCTGTTGACTTGCCACTCTCCAGGCTACACGCCCCAGGCTCTCGCCAATCTTCTCGACGAGATCGTCGTCGGGCCGAAGGAGAAGGGTGAGATGGTGATCGAAAGTGCCGATGGCCGCCCGCTGCCGAGCGGATCCCATGCTCGCTGGAGCCAGCTCACGGAGGGGGTGTGATGAGGGAACCGCTGACGAGCCTTCAGAACCCCAGGGCAAAGCGGGCGGTTCGACTGCGTGATCGTCGCTCCCGCGACCGCGAGGGGTGTTTCATCATCGAGGGGTTCCGCGAGCTGAGACGAGCGGTTCAATCGCGCCTGCCTCTCGAGGAAGTTTTCTTCTGCCGCCAGTTCTTCCTCGGCGAAAACGAGCCTCGACTGGTGGCAGATGCAGTGGAGAACTGCGCCGCGACGGCGGTCGAAACAGGGGAGGGGGTCTTCAGGAAGATCTCCTATCGCGATCGTCCTGACGGCCTGCTGGCGATCGCAGCGAAACCCAATTGGAGCCTGGAGCGCCTCGAAGTGGCTGGCAACGGGCCACCCATGATTCTGGTCGCCCAGGCGATCGAGAAACCGGGAAATCTCGGGACCCTGCTGCGGACCTGCGATGCAGCAGGGGTGACCGGCGTGATGGTGGTCGATAGTTGCACCGACATCTTCAACCCCAACGTGGTGCGCGCCAGCGTCGGAACCCTCTTCACCGTTCCGATCATCGAGACAACCAGCGAAGAGGCGATGAGATGGCTCGTCGAGAGGAAAATCATGACGGTGGCGACATCGCCCGATGCAAAGATCGATTACTCCGCTGCTGATCTGACCGGGCCCCTCGCCCTGGTTGTGGGAAGCGAGCAGTACGGACTCGACGAAGGCTGGCTATCGAAGACCGACACCCTGGTGAGGATTCCGATGGCAGGCTCTGCGGACTCTCTCAACGTTGCCGTTGCCAACGCTGTGGTGCTCTTCGAGGCGGTTCGCCAGCGTCGGATCAGCGCTCATCGAGAGGGACTCGACTCCTAACTGTCGTCGGTCACGCCAGCTTTCTCGAGGGCTTCTTCGATCCTGTCCCAGTCGAAAGCAGGGCCCGGATCGTTCTTCTGCTCGCTCACGTGCCAGTGCCCGACGATTCCCGGGCGATCACCAGGGGCATCGCTTTCGGGAAGCATTCCCTCGAGCACCTTGCCGTCGGGGCCCCGGGGAGCATCGGGTCGGATCCCGGGGAGGACCCGGCAGAGCGTGACCAGCAGTTTTTCGAGAGCGAGATACTGGGCTTCTGTGAAGTCTCGCTGGAAGTAAAGCCGGTCGTGGATCGTGCCACTGAAGATGCCCGCTCGAGTTGGGCGCGCCTCGAAACCCTCGACCGACTCTCCCACCAGTTTTTCCGGATCGACCTGGATTCCATCACTGCCTTCGATGTACCAGAGATCTGCGCCTTCGACGGTGCCGGACGTGCCGATGTGGGCAATTTCGATCCCGACAGAAGTGTCGTTGGCAGAGCCTGCGTGCCAGGCTCGCTCCTTGAGGTCGAGAGTCTGGTAGACGGTTCCATCGAGGTCGAGGAGGAAGTGGCAGGAAAGTCCGCGGATATCGTGGAGGATGTAGAAGCAGCGGCTGGAAGTGCCGCAGGCGTCGAAATGAAGAACAACCCGGTCGATGACCTGAGCGAGGTCCACCAGCTGCCAGCCAGCCCTTCTGACTTGTGAGTGGAGTTCTGGATCGAGGCCCAGGCGGAAGGAGCCGAATCGAGCGGTACGCTCGGGGGCGTCTCGGGGAGCAATCCGGTCCGGATCGAAGTGTCTATGAAGACGATAAGCATCGTATCCTCCGGGGTCTGTCCACAAAGTCACCGGGGTTTGGGAATGGATGAACTGACCAGCGATTACAATTTCGTCGCCAGTTCGGGGAACTGGATCTCCTGACAAAGGGGAAGTTGAACAGCCAGTAATTACTCCTGATAGGAGTAGTAAATACGCTATAAAGTACCTAAACAAACTGGGTTGAGGGAACTTTTCAGGAGTTATTACAGTTTGTATATTGAGGTCGTTCACATTGACTCCGCTTTCTTTAGCATTTACTATTGGGTTGCGATTTGAGGACAAGAGCGAAGTCTTTGAAATTTGACTTTCGTGACTCTTGGAAACTAGTTAGTATTACTGACGGTTCGACGCTCAGGGTAAAGATATTTCTGACCGTCGATTCTGTCCAGGAAAACCGGGGTTGTGAGGGCCCCGCGGTTTGCTCGCTCAAGGAGCGTCTTTAACAATGACGAAGGCGAGCGCTCGGAATGCACAGAAAGTGTACATCCGGGCCTGAAATCCGGAGGAGATATATTGGTAGCTATGGATCACGATCTCCAGAACCTGGAGAAACTCGACCTGAAAGCACTGCGGCAGCTGGTCACGCTCAAGGAAAACAGCCGTGAACTGGGAAAACTCGAGTCTAAGCGTCAAAAACTCCGCGATGAACTGACTGACATCGAAGCCCGGATTCGTACCTTCCTCGGCCAATTCCCCGAGATTCGCAGATACCTGGCGAGTACCGGCGGTAACGTTCGCAGGCTCACTCCATCGGGAAGGCGCCCTAGAGGCTGGGTCCAGGGCCAAGTCGAGGACGTGCTGGTGGAATCCGATCGGCCGCTGACTCCGGCGGAAGTTCGCGACGAGATCGCACGCAAGCATCCTGAGGAAGCAACCAAGAACCTTTACCTGGCGGTTTTCCAGCACCTTCGTCGGCACGACGAGTTCGAGCAGGACGAGCAGGGCCGCTGGCGGATCCTCGAGAGGGAAACCACGTCCTGATCGGTGTCCTTGCCGATCACTGACACCGGTCCGTCGACCGGAGAGGCTTCATGCCGGCTTCTCCAGTCGCTGCCATCTCGGGTTCCTGAACCCCGCACCTGTTCCGTCAGCGAAATTCCATCAATTGCCGGACCATTCCCTCACACCGATGTTCCGAGTCGCTCCCCCGCGGTGATACACTCCTGACGAGTGGTCGAACATCGCCTCCCTGCTTTTGGGAGGAGATGTTGGATCGATGAGCCAGGGACCTGGGATCCGCTGACAGGAGAGCCCAAGTGACAAGAGAAACACTGGCACAGTCCTTCAAGCAAGCGCTGGTGATCGTTTTTTTCGGGATCGCTCTGGCCCTGGTGGCCAACGCCAGCAGTCAGGAGGGGATCATCCTCTCTCATGATTTTTTCAGCGTCGCGGGTGTCACCGGCTCCGAGGGATCCGGAAACCCTGAGACGGGCAGCGAGGGATCGGACTCGGGGCTGGAAGTTGGCATTGACGACCCCGCCGTCGACCCTGAGCCCTTCGACGGGATTCAACGTGCGACCATCGAGGATGCCGAGGTTTACTTCGAGGGATCTCTGGAAGACTCATCGATGGTCTTTGTCGATGCTCGGCGCCGCTCCGACTACGAAGAGGGTCACATTCCGGGAGCGATCTGGCTCTACCACTACCAGTCAGAGCGGCTTTTCGATGAGGTCAGAGAAGACCTCGAACAGGCGTTCATCATCGTTGTCTACTGCAATGGCGGCGACTGCGAGGACAGCATCAATCTGGCAAGCGATCTCTCCAGCCTCTACGGACTTCCTCCGGAGAACATCTTTGTCTACGAGGGAGGACTGTCCGAATGGCAGGAGGCAGGACTGCCCGTTCAGGTTGGGGGAGAGCGATAATGGCGGAGGGTCCGACACCACCTTCAGCGAAGGGGTCAAACCCGATCGCCCGGCTGGATGCCACCGGTATTCCGATGCTGGTGGCACGGCTGGTCCTGGGGTTTGTCTTTCTCAGCTACGGGCTGGAGAAGGTGCAGGACCCGGTGGCATTTCTCAAGGTGCTGAAAACCTACGATCTCCTTCCTCTCCAGCCGCCGGAGTTGATCAACTCCATCGCGGTTTCCTTGCCGTGGATCGAACTGCTGATCGGGATCGCATTTCTTAGCGGTGCAGGACTGCGTGGCGCTGCCACGGCAGCGACAGGGATGCTTCTGGTATTCACACCGGCGGTGCTGCGTCTTGGAATCTCTCTCATCGGCAGCAAGCCTGAGTTTGTCGGCCTCTGCGATGTTGTGGCGGACTGCGGCTGCGGAAGTGGGCCGTTGCCAATCTGTGAAAAACTCGTGTCGAACCTCGGCCTCCTCGCCCTTTCCGCCTGGGCGTTTTTTAGTCCCTCCGAGCGCTTTCGTGGATTTGTCTTGAAGAAGGACTCCACCAGCGAGAATAGAACCGCTGGCAACCCCGAGGAGGGACACTAGCGTCCCGAAGGCCCCGGCTTTTTTCCTTCGCTGGCGACTGCCCGCCGTACCACTTCCTCGAGAAACCCCTCATCCCCTGCACCGATCCGCACCCATGAGATTTTTCCCTGGCGGTCGATGAGCACCACCATCGGAATCGGACCGACCTTGTACGAGTCGAACTCGGCCCTGGTGGCGATGAGGTAGGGATAACTGCTCCCAAAGCGTTTGCGAAAGTCGCCGAGGTGAGAGAAGAAGCTGTTGAGGTCAAGGCCCCTGACGGCGGTGCCAATCTGCCGGTTCTCGGTGCCCGGCAGCCAGCCGCGGGGATAGGGCTTCGTCACCCCGATCAGCAGGAAGTCCTTTTTTTCGAGCTGGCGGTATAGCTCGTCGAGGCCTGGCATCAGCATCCGGCAGGGTCCGCACCAGGTCGCCCAGAAGTCGAGCAGGACCACCTTGCCACGGAGCGAACTGAGAGGGCGCGGCCGGGCTCCGATCCAGCGAGTGGAATTGAGTTCGGGAGCCTGAGTTCCCACCAGATTCAACCGAATCGTCGCGTAGCCCTCGTAGCGCCGCGCTTCTTCTCCGCCATGTCGAGAGATGTCATCGAGAAGCCGACTCCAGGCGCGGCGGGCGTTGAGAACGTCCCCGAAGGCTGCGTGTAGGTCACCGGCGAGCACCAGTGACTGGCGCAGGGGCGTGCTTCCCGGATCGAGTGAAGGCAGGGACTTCTTTACCGTCTCCAGTGCTTCCTCCAGATTCCCTGAGTTTGCACGAACTCGAGCGAGTGAAAGCAGGCTGTCTCGGGCAGACTTGCTGGTGGGGTGATCTCGATGGAGTTCCTCGAGGAGATCGACCGCTTCATCGACGGAGTTCTGCTGGAGCCGGATCGTAGCCAGAAGGCGGAGTCCCTCCTGAATCAACCTCACCTCCTTCTCGAGATCGAACTGATCTCGTGAAACCTCTGCAAACTTGAGAGCGAATTGACGTTCTGCCAGGGTGGCGCGGTTCGAGGCGCGTCTCTTCTGTATCGGGTCGGTGGCCTGGTTCACCTCGCCCCGAGCTTTTTCCAGTTTGTTCCAGGAAGTTCGACAATCGGAGGTGGCATCGGTGAGATCGACCCCACCGAGGCACGGGGCGCTGAGCAAGCAACAGGAAAGGAGCGCGAGAAAGAAGCTGCAAGCCGTGAACGAAGGTTTCGGCATCGTCGTCGTGTCCTTTCGGTGAGGAATCCCGCTGAGCCTCTCTCTAAGCCTAGAACACGACCCCCGGTTCCATCGAGCCCATGGGGCAAAAAAAATAGCAGCCAGCCGGCGATTCGACCTGTTGGCTCGGAAACGGGTCGTGAGCAATGATCGAGAGAAGCACTCCTCGACCCTGATTCAATCACCATGAAAGCCAGCAGATGGCGAGTTTGGGCCCAGATGGGCTCGATGGGGTGGAGAGACCCAGCACCGGAGACGCTCTATCCTGACCTCCAGATCGGCCTCCTGCCCCGGGGAAGGAGGGCCTATAGTCCTGGGAGGCCCCCACAGGGGCGTTTGCTCAACAGCGGGCAAAATTTTCGAGGAGATTCGATGAAACACGCCTTCCTGCTCACACCGCTGCTTCTCTCGATGGTCGTCCTTCTCCCCGGAGGGGAGACTCTCGACGACCGGCCCGGTTGGGTGCTCGAAGCTCTCCAACGAGCAGGAGAGAACGGTAGACAGCTGGAAACGGCCCTGACGAAGGTGAAACCGGAGCAGCAACGAGGGCTGCACTTTCTCCTCGAGAATATGCCCGACGGAGATCTCAGGACCCTCGACAGCGGCCTCCTCCTCGAGAACGTCGAGTTTGCCTACAGGGCGTGGGAAAACTCTCCGTGGAAGGAGAGAATCACCGAAGATCTGTTCCTCAATCACATCCTTCCCTACGCGAACATCAATGAACGACGGGATCGCTGGCGGAAAGATTTCTTCGACCGTTTCATGCCCCTTGTCTCCGCAGCGAAGACTCCTTCAGAAGCAGCGGTGATCCTCAACCAGAAGATCTTCCCGATGGTGAAGGTGAAATACTCGACCCAGCGGCCGAAGCCGGACCAGAGTCCTTACGAATCGATCGAGGCTGGAACGGCATCCTGCACGGGATTGTCAGTGCTCCTGATCGATGCGTGCCGTGCGGTCGGAGTGCCTGCACGTTTCGTCGGGACCCCCCTGTGGTCCGATGGCAGCGGCAATCACTCCTGGGTGGAAATCTGGGATGATGGGTGGCATTTCACTGGCGCCGCAGAAGCGACAGGGGACGTGCTCGATCGCGCCTGGTTCACCGACAGGGCTTCGAAAGCGAGTCGGGAGGATCCCCGCAACGGAATCTATGCCGTCAGTTTCAAGCGGACTCCGCAGAGATTTCCGATGGTGTGGAACCCAGACGCTGACTTCATCCATGCCGTCGACGTCACCGATCGCTACACCGAGGGTGTGAAGAAGATCCCCGAGGGAAAGGCGGAGGTGCGGTTCAGGGCGTATCTGGCGGAAACGGGTGATCGCTGTCGAGCGGAAGTGGTTGTGCTCCAGGAGAGTGGCGAGATCCTTTACGAGGGGACGACCAGGGACGAGCGTTTCGATGCAAACGATCACCTGACGGTCATCTTGCCGATCGGGTCTGCCCTTGTCGCAAGCGTGAAATTCGGAGACCTCGATCAACAGGTTGCCTTCATCGTCAATGGCGATGAGCAGTTGATCGAAGTTCCTCTCGAGAAGCAGGAGGTGACTGACCCCTCCGGTCGTGCGGTGGCAAGCCTCGAGAAGTACCTCGCGGGATCGAGATCCGATGGTTCCATCGAGACGCGAGACTTTTCGAAAGTTCCTCTGAGCCGAGAGGATGCCGATCGGGCTGCCCGAGCGATCTGGCAGGATCATGCCGCCCGCATCATGGAATCTCGCAGCGCTGAGATGAAAGCCAGGGTCATCGAGATGGGGTCGTTGAAGATGCCATTCTCCTACACCGTTCACGGCGACCCTCCCGTTACAGGTCGCAGCCTGTGGATTTCTCTGCATGGTGGCGGCGGAGCCCCTGCGAAGGTGAACGACCAGCAGTGGGAGAATCAGAAACGGCTATACCAACCCGAGGAAGGGGTGTACCTCGCCCCAAGGGCGCCGACCAACAGCTGGAACATGTGGCACCAGGCGAATGTCGACGATTTCCTCGACCGTATCATCGAGAACCTCATCGTCTTCGAGCAGGTCGATCCGAACCATGTCTATCTCCTGGGGTATTCCGCCGGCGGTGATGGGGTCTACCAGGTCGGGCCCAGGATGGCAGATCGGTGGGCGGCGGCAGCAATGATGGCGGGCCATCCCAACGACGCCCGACCAGACAGCCTGCGCAACACAGCCTTCACCATTCACATCGGAGGAAAGGACAATCCTTACAACCGCAACGGCGTGGCTCGGGAATGGCAGCAGAAACTCGCCGATCTCCAGGATGCCGACCCGGAAGGATACAGGCACTGGGTGAAGATCTACGAGGAGAAGGGGCACTGGATGGACAGCGAGGATTCCGCCGCCCTTCCGTGGATGGCGCAGCACACCCGCAACCTGCGGCCAGAAAAACTGGTCTGGCAACAAGACGATGTAACCCACGATCGATTTTACTGGCTCGAGGAGAAAGACCCGAAGCCACGAAGCCGAGTCGTCGCCGAGATCGATGGCCAGAAGGTCAGGATCCTGGAGGCGGAGGGTGTCACGAAACTCACCATTCTCCTCGATGACTCGATGTTAAATCTCGATGAGCCGGTGTTTTTCGAGAAAGATGGCCGCCCGCTCTACGAGTGTTCGATCGATCGTACCATCGCTACCATCGCCAGAACGATGAAGGATCGTGGAGATCCGATCGGGATGTTCAGTGCCGAGGTGACAGTGGAAATTCCCGAGAAAGAAAACTCAGAATAGAGGAGGATCGATGGGCACTCCATACCTCGAGCATCTCAATATCACCGTTCTCGATGTCGATAAAGCAATTCGGTTCCTCCAGACGGCGATGCCCCAGCTCGAAGTGAGAGGTGGCGGGACCGGCGAGAAATGCAGACGCTGGGTGCATGTTGGCACCGATCACACCTATCTGGCGATCGAGGACAGAGGGGCGGAACGCGCCGGGCCTCACCAGCCCTACCTCCATCCGGGGATGAACCACATCGGTTTCGTTATCGATGACATCGCCGGAGTTGCCGAACGCCTGCGTTCGGCAGGTTACAGGGAAGGGATGAGCGCGATGGACCACCCCCATCGCAAACGCATCTACTTCTTCGACGATGACGACAACGAATTCGAGTTTGTCGAATATCTCTCTTCGGAGCCTTCAGAGCGCAACGATTACCAGTTGTGAGCGATCCGGGGTCATCCCCGGGCAAAGAAGAGCCAGTCGGTGTGAGTCTCGTCGATGAGGATGTTCTCGTGGGTGACCGGTTCGATCCGGACTTCCCCGAAGGTGGCCTCGAGGGCCTCGGAGAGAGGAGAACTCTCCTCGTAGGACCAGATCCCGAGAATTCCACCTTGCACCAGGTGACCCCGGGCGTGCTTCAGCCCCTCCTCGCTGTAGAAGCGTTGATCGACGGAACCAAGGCGATCATCGGGTGAGTGATCGATGTCGATCAAGATCAGGTCGTAAAGACCAGTTGGGGTCTCCCACATCCTAGCGAAGCAATCTCCCTCGACGATCTTCAGCCGTTCGTCGCCGTTGAGTTTTTCCGATAGAGGAACCAGTCCATCTTCGAGCCAACTGATCACCTGGGGAAGGAGTTCGATTACCTCCACTGATCTCACCTGGTCAAAACCGAGAATCGCATCCACCGTATAGCCGAGCCCGAGACCACCGACGAGGATCCTCAAATCGCTACCGCCATGCATCTCCGCAGCGACGCTTGCCAGGGCTCTCTCGGAATCGGTGTGGAGACTGGACATCAGGAACGCGTTGTCGAGCGTGATCTCGGTGACGATCTTTCCGGGCATCGACAATAGCTCCCGTCGCCGGAGGCACAGGATTCCAAGTGGCGTTTCTTCGTAAGCGAGAATCTCAAGGTTAGAAGCCACGATCTTCCTCTCTCCACGAGCAGCATCGGCGGAGAGAGGGAGGAGAGCAAGGGCAAGGAGCGCTGCCGCCCCCGATCGTGTCGATCATGGACGGCAGCGAGGAAAGTTCAGGGGCAGCTTGCGTAACTGTCGCATCCAAGAAGCGTGTCTGGATCGGGGCCGCATACGGGATACGGGGCGGGAGGGGGGGCACCGCCAGCGAAAACCAGGTTGAGAAGCGCAATCGCATCGCCGAGGTCCACCATATCATCGGCATTGGCGTCCGCTGCGGCGAGGCAAGTGGGGACATCGCCCCCGAAGAGGGCGACGATCACGAGGATCGGATCGCTGATGTCGATGGCCCCGTCAGCATTGGCGTCACCACGGAGGAAGAAGGTCCCCTCGCACTCGTCGGGGATCGAGTTGCCATTGGTGTCAGCGGCGCCGGAAGCGAGGTCACAGGTGTCTGGAATTCCATTCAAGTTGCAGTCGAGGCTGGTCCCGGTGGCGATGTCGCAACTGTCGGGGACGCCGTCGCCGTCGCAATCTGGAGCTCCCGCAGCGATGTCGCAACCGTCGGGGATCCCATTTCCGTCGCAGTCGATGGTGTCATCGAAGCCGGGGCAAGAATCGGCAGAGTCGCAGACACCATCACCGTCGCTGTCATCGAGGGGGTCGTTGGGACAAGGATCGAGATCGCCACAGACTCCATCACCATCGATGTCGTTCTGGGGATCGAGAGGGCACAGATCACAGAAGTCGGGAGTGCCATCGAGATCGGAATCGAGCCCATCGTCGCCACCTGGGCAAGCGTCGGCCGAGTCGCAGACACCGTCCCCATCGCTGTCGTTTTCAGGATCGATTGGGCATGGATCACAGAAGTCGGGAGTTCCGTCGAGATCACTGTCGGTACCGTCATCCCCGCCGGGACAGATGTCGACCGAATCACAGACTCCATCTCCGTCGGAGTCGTCGAGGGGATCGATGGGGCAGGGGTCGAGATCTCCACAGACGCCATCGCCATCGATGTCGTTCAGGGGGTCGAGGGGGCATGGGTCGACACCCTCGCACAGGCCGTCACCATCGATGTCGTTCAGGGGGTCGAGGGGACAGGGGTCTGCATCGGCGCAGAGACCGTCACCGTCGAGATCGTTGTCGGCATCGAGAGGACAACTGTCGCAGAAGTCGGCGGTGCCATCGCCGTCGCTGTCGACGGCGTCGTTGCCGCCGGGGCAAGCGTCCTGGCTGTCGCACACGCCGTCGCCATCGCTGTCGTCGAGAGGATCGAGGGGGCAGGGGTCGATGTCACCGCAGACGCCATCGCCATCGATGTCGTTCAGGGGGTCCAGGGGGCATGGGTCGACACCCTCGCACAGGCCATCACCATCGGCGTCGTTTAGGGGGTCGAGGGGACAGGGATCAGCATCGGAGCAGAGACCGTCACCGTCGAGATCGTTGTCGGCATCGAGAGGACAACTGTCGCAGAAGTCGGCGGTGCCATCGCCGTCGCTATCGACCAAATCGTTGCCGCCGGGGCAGGCGTCCTGGCTGTCGCACACGCCATCTCCATCGCTGTCGTCGAGAGGATCGAGGGGGCAGGGGTCGATGTCACCGCAGACGCCATCGCCGTCGATGTCATTCAGGGGGTCGAGAGGACATGGATCGGCATCGGCGCAGAGACCATCGCCGTCGACATCGTTGTCGGCGTCGAGAGGGCAGCTGTCGCAGAAGTCGGCGGTGCCATCGCCATCGCTATCGACCAAATCGTTGCCGCCGGGGCACGTGTCCTGGCTGTCGCACACGCCGTCGCCATCGCTGTCGTCGAGGGGATCGAGGGGACAGGGGTCGATGTCACCGCACACGCCGTCGCCATCGATGTCGTTCAGGGGGTCGAGGGGGCAGGGATCGAGGTTGCCGCAGATTCCATCGCCGTCGGCATCGTTCTGGGCATCGAGAGGACAACTGTCGACATCGCCACAGATTCCGTCGCCATCGGCGTCATTGTCGATGTCGAGAGGGCAGATATCGACGTCGGCACAGAGGCCATCGCCATCGGCATCATTTTCGGCATCGTTGGGGCAGAGGTCGCAAAAGTCGGGAGTACCGTCGAGGTCGCTGTCGATGGAGTCATTTCCTCCGGGACACACGTCCTGACTGTCGCAGACTCCGTCACCATCACTGTCGTCGAGAGGATCGATGGGACAGGGATCGACGTCGCCGCAAACACCATCTCCATCGACGTCGTTGGCGGCATCGTTGGGACAGCCGTCGCAAAAGTCCGGAATCCCGTCGAGGTCTGTATCGATGGTGTCATCCCCCCCGGGACACGTGTCCTGGCCGTCGCAACTACCGTCACCATCGCTATCGTCGAGGGGATCGAGGGGACAAGGGTCGCAGAAGTCGGGAGTCCCATCGAGATCGGCGTCGAAGGCATCGTTTCCTCCAGCACAGACATCCACGCCGTCGCAAACTCCATCACCGTCGCTGTCGTCGTTGACATCTGAGGGACAGGGATCGCAAGCGTTGATGACTCCGTCCCCATCGCTGTCAATCTCACAGGCGTCGTGGACTCCGTTGCTGTTGCAGTCGTTCTGAGCAAGGGAACATTCGTCGGGAATGCCGTCGCCGTCACAGTCGGTGCTGGTGCCTCCTGCAATGTCGCTGTCGTCGGGAATCCCGTTGAGGTTGCAGTCGGGAGCGCTGGTCGTCACCACGATGGAGCCGGTGATACCGGCGAAGTTGGTCGGAGAGTTCAGGCTGGCAACACCGTCGCGGTTGATGGATGAGGTGCCATTTGTCGGCAGTGGGCCGAAGAAGACCTCGTCTCCCCCCGAGTAGATCACACCATCCCCGGAATTGGCGAAGAACCCGGAGGGAAGGATGTAGTCGGGAGCAGGCGCTCCGGGGAGCGCTGCGTAAGCAGGAGTGCCGACGAGGAGATGCCTATTTGAAGTCAGATTGGTGGGGATGTCTGTCAGGAAGAGAAACTCGCTTCCGGCATTGTTAAGGATGCTCTCGACTGCGAGGAACTGTTCGTCATCATCCGGGTTGAAAAATTCGACGAATTGAACGGTTCCGTCAGCACTCGAGAAGATCTCCCGAATCTCCCAGTTGTGGGCATCGGCGTGAACAACCCCTGGAATGGTGAGAAACAGCACCGAGGAAAACAAAACCAGTGCCGAAATGGAAGTTGTGGTGTTTCCAGAAGAGAACATCGAATACATCGCCGATTATCCCGTCGAAAAAGATCTCAGATTCGAATAACAAATTCTTCTTCGTCACAGCAAACGACGAAAGCGAATGAAAAAAATCTGGTGAACTCCCAGATAGATCCGGGGAAACACTTCCTGAAGGTTTCCTACAGACTCAAGCGTCCCGCATAGCACAGAAGTGTCAACCCGCGACTTCTATCGGGGGTGTTTGAAAGATGAAAAACGGGCGGAACATTTGACCTGAGGGTCATGTCAGGCAGGCCACTGTCATGTTCCTGCAACGGTTACTCAGGGTAACTGTTGGTTTTCACGGAAGTGATGATCTGCCTTGTCGTACCTGCGGCTACCACGCCCGCACTTCAGTTGGCGAAGCTCATTGGGCTGACGATTTACCCGGAAACCATTTGTAGAGGGCTGGGAGCACCAACAGGGTCAACACCGTCGAGGTCACGAGCCCGCCGACCACGACGGTAGCAAGCGGCCTCTGAACTTCGCTTCCCGTTCCTTGGGCGAACAAGAGTGGTGTCAAGCCGAGGCCGGTCGTAAGGGCAGTCATGAGAACGGGCCTGAGACGAAGCGAGGCACCTCTTACGGTTGCTTCGTCGATCGGGATCCCCTTGCGGAGGAGTTGGTTGATGTAGGAGACGAGCACCATTCCGTTCTCAAGCGCGATTCCAAAGAGTGCAATGAAGCCCACCGACGCCGGTACGGAGAGATTCTGCCCGGTGAGCCAGAGCGCCACCACACCGCCGACAAGAGCAAGCGGAATGTTGAGAAGAATGAGGACAGTGTTTCCAATCGAGTTGAAGTTGCCAAAAAGAAGAAGAAACACACCGAGAAGGGTCACCGGAATGACGACGAGGAGCCGCTGATTGGCCTCCTGCTGAAGCCGGAACTGGCCTCCCCAGGTGACGAGATAACCCGGTGGAAGGTCAACATGCTCGTCAATTGCCGCTTGGGCTTCCTCGACGAACGAACCGATGTCTCGACCCTGAACGTTACATTGAACCGAAATAAAGCGCTGGTTGTCTTCTCGGGTGATTTGGCGAGGCCCGACGATTTCTGTGATCTCGGAAAGTTCAGACAGCGGTACCTTCACGCCGTTTGATGCCTCGACGAGGATCGAGGAAATGGCTTCTCTGGTGCCGCGATACGGTTCTTTGTAGCGAACGAGAATATCGAACCTACGAATCCCCTCGAAAATTTGTCCTGCAACGTGCCCGCCTACCGCAGCGCGAATCACTTCCTGCACCTCTGATACGTTCACTCCGTAGCGGGCAATTGCTTCACGGTTCACTCGAATGAGAAGCTGAGGCGTGCCGCTGACCTGGTCTACCTGAATGTCCACGGCACCCTCGACGGTGCTCACCACGGAGGCGATCCGGTCAGCTTCTCTCTTCAGAACCTCGAGATCCTCGCCAAAGAGCTTGATAGCCAGTTCAGCCCGGACTCCCTCGAGCAGTTCGTCGACAGTCATTTCAATCGGTTGAGTGAAGCTGACGATGACCCCAGGGACCCCCTCGAGCGCCTTGCGCATCGCCTCCTCGAACTCTTCGGGGTCCTTATCCGTCCCGGGTTCCAGGAGCACGAACATTTCGGCACTGTTGATCGGGTCTGTGTGAGCTCCTATCTCACCCCGTCCGATTCGACTCACCACCTCGCGTACCTCGGGAAGCGCCATCAGTCGTTTCTCGGCGCGGAGTGTGACGCGGGTGCTCTCCTCTAGAGATATAGATGGAGCCATGGTGAGCCTTATGACGGTCGTCCCTTCGTTCAGTTCGGGAGTGAACTCCGAGCCGAGTTGTGGGAATACGACGGCTCCGACGCCAAGGAGTGCGAGGGCGAGACAGATGGCGACCGGTCGTTTGTTTACAAAAAATCGCAGAAGCGGAACATATGGTGTGAGAAGAAATCGAACCACGGGACTAACTCTTGTCTTTGAATCCGGGCCCGACTTTTTCATGAAGAGGGCGCTAAGCACTGGAGCAAGCGTAAGGGTAAATAGGAGTGAACCGGCCATGGCAAATGCTACGGAGTAGGCCAGTGGCCGAAATGTCTTTCCCTCGACGCCTTGAAGCGAAAAGAGGGGAAGGAAGACGAGGACAATAATCGCAATGGCAAAGGCGATCGGCCGCCCGACCTCCAAACAGGCCTCGAGAACTGCTTCTCCTCTCGACCGCTCAGAACTTCGAAGCAGCCGGTCAACGTTCTCTACCATGACAATGGCGCCGTCGACCAGCATGCCGATGGCGATTGCGATCCCTCCAAGAGACATTAGATTTGCTGAGATTCCAAAGTAGCCCATGAGCACGAAAGCAAAGAAAACCGAGAAGGGAAGCGAACAGGCGACGACAATGCTGGGTCGCACTCCTCCCATGAAAGCGAGAAGGACGAGCACCACGATACCGATCCCCTGAAATAGCGCAGTTTTCACCGTGGCCACGCATGCCTCAACAAGGCTCTTCTGCTCGTAGTAGGGGACTATCCGGAGACCCTTGGGAAGGATGTCTTCAATCTCGGAGAGTTTTTTCTCGACGCGGCGAATCACGGTCGAGGAGTTTGCCCCGAAGAGTTTGACGACCATTCCCGATACGACTTCCCCTTCGCCGTTTCGTGTCTGGACCCCCCGCCGGATCGCTCCCCCAATTTCGACGTCCGCGAGGTCGCGCAGGTAAATGGGTCGCCCGTCAACGGACTTTACGACGATGCTCTTGAGGTCCTCGACCGAGGAGGCGAGCCCTACGGAGCGGACGACAAACTCCTCGGCGTTCTTTTCGATAAACTGAGCGCCGACATTCAAACTGTTCGACTCGACTTGCTCGATGAGGTCTGCGAGCGTCACTTCGTAGCGAAGAAGGGCTTCCGGATAGACCCGAATCTGGTATTGCTTCTCGTAGCCGCCGATTCCGAGCACTTCAGTTACGCCCGGCACCGTCTGGAGGTTTCGTTTTACGATCCAGTCCTGAACCGAGCGAAGCTCCTCGAGCGAGTAGCTACCGGTGGTGTCCTCGAGGTAATAGAAAAGGACCAGTCCCATTCCGGTCGAAATCGGACCCATTTGTGGTTCGCCAAAGCCAGCGGGAATTTCCTCCCGTGCTTCCTGAAGGCGCTCTCCGACGAGCCTCCTTGCGAAGTAAATATCCATTCCGTCTTCGAAGTAGATGTTGACGACGGAGAGGCCGAAGTTCGAAACGGAGCGCAACTTCTCAGTACCTGGAAGCCCGCTCATGGAGGCCTCGATCGGGTAGGTGACGTATTTCTCGATCTCCTCCGGAGCGAGCCCCTCGGTCACGGTAAAGACCTGGACGAGGTTCGGCGATATGTCGGGAAAGGCGTCAACGGGAAGCCTCTGGTAGCTGTAGTACCCGGCTCCCATGACGATGATCCCGACGACGATCACGAGCAGAGGGGAGCGCAGGCTCGTTTTTATTATTTTTTCTATCATCTGTTCCCCCTCAGTGGCCGTGGCCGTCGCCGAAGCCTTCTTTCCCAAGCTCGGACTTGAGCGAGAACACGCCTTTGGCCACGTAGCCATCGGTCGGAGAAAGACCTTCGGTTATTTCTACGAGTTTCTCGTCAGAGCGCCCGGTCTTCACTTCCCTGGGAGCGAAGCCATCCTCTGTTTGGACAAAGACGACCGTCTTCCCCTCAATTTCCGTGAGCGCAGTCCTCGGCACGGCTACATCGACCTCGAAATCTCCTGAAATAATCACGGCTGTAACGAAGAGCCCGGGACGGAGCTCTCCCTTCTCGTTGTCGAGCACGATTCGAGCGGTGGCTGTGCGCGTCGCTTCGTCAACAAAGGGACTGACGTAGGAAATTGTCCCGGTCTTGTCGCTCACTCCCGTTCCAGGAGAGACTCGCACTGTTTGCCCGACGCGGACGGTAGAGAGGTACTTCTGATAGACCGTGAGGTTGACCCAAACACTGCCGAGATCTGCGACGATAAACGCTTGAGAGTCCTCCTTGAGCATTTCCCCGCGCACGACGTGGCGCTCGATCACCTCTCCGCCGAAGGGGGCCCGGATCTCGTAGCGGGTAAGCGCCGTGTCCGGCTCTTCGGAGAGCATCTTTACCTCGGCTTCTGAAAGGCCGATCGCGTGAAGTGCCTGCTTTCCCTCCCGGAGGGCGATTCTCGCTTCTTCGAAAGCGTTTTTCGCCTGCAGATACTCTTGTTCCGAGCCAATTTTTTTCTTCCACAGATTTTCCTCGCGAACAAGGGTCGCTCTCACGAGTTCCACGTGAGTTTCTGCGGCGAGAAACTTCGACTTTACTGCGGCAAGCTCCCGGCTGTCCAGGATCGCCATGACTTCGCCGTCTTTCACGTGGTCCCCGACACGTTTTTTTACCTCGCGCACCACGCCCGGTACGCGCGGCACGATGTGAACCAGTCGATCGGCGTTGGCGACGATTTCGCCAGGGAGACTCACCTCGAGGATAAGGGTCGCTGGAGCCGCGGCATTCACCACAATGCCAAGTTCCTGTATTTGTTCCTCGCTCAGGTGAACCTCTCCTTCGTGATCCTCGGGCGGTATGTTGGTGTTGGTTCCGTTGTCTTCGGGTGCACAGCCCACAAGCCCCCAGACAAGAAACGCCAGTGTCGTCAGAGTGATTTTTTTCTTCATTGGGGATCTCGCCTCTCCAGTTCGACAATTGGCCTTCCCACAAGGCCCTCGACTTGAGCTCGGGCGCGGTGATAGGAAGAGAGAGCGTCGGTGTACTGTTCTCTGACCTCAAAGAGCGTTCGTTGGGAGTCAAGGACGTCAAGTTGCGTCAGCTTACCTTGCCGATAGGATTCGCTTATTCCCTCGAAGGCTGAGCGCGCAGCGGGGAGCACATCGTCGCGAAGCGTGACTATTTCGCGGTAGGCCGAAAGAAGCGCCTGGTAGGCGTTGCTCAACACAGTGCGTACTCGAAGCTCTGCTGCTCTACGCTGTTCGTTTGCCTTTGCCAGGTTGAAGGTCGCCTCTCTTCGCCGGCCTTGATTTTTGTCGAAGAAGGGGAGCGGAAGAGAGAGTCCGACGATAAAGGCGGTTTCGTCTGAACCCGGTAGAACGCGGGCGCCTCCCTTGACCGTGATGTTGGGCATGGCTTGCGCCTCGGCCAGTTCGACGCGCGCTCGGCGCTCGGCGATCTCTACCGCCCAGCGAGAGATTTCGGGATTCTCACTTATCCATGTTCCGAGTGTTTCGAGCGTCGGGACCTCTGGGGTTTCGTCGAGGGTACCGGTGACCGATTGGAAACGGGCGGTGCTGCTGCCCCACGTCGCGGCAAGGCGTGTTCGAGCTGCTGCGAGGGTTCGTTTTGCGCGCTCGAGAGAAATTTTGCTCTGAGAGACGATGACCTGAGCTCGAGTTCTCTCAATGGGCGAGTTTTTTCCGGCGTCGACACGCTCGGAGACTGTGTGAAGCACCTCGCGAGCAAGTTCGAGACTCGCCGTTTGAAGTTCGACTCGCTTTTGTCCCGCCAGCACCTCGACAAACGCCTGGGCCGTCTTTGTGACGACCGAAAGCCGCTTCTCTTCGTAGTCCCATGCCGCAAGTTCTCTACCAAGTTCTGCGACACGGAGCCGTTTCGTCCTCTTTCCACCAAGCTCGATCAGCTGACTGAGCGCTATCGTGGATACCGCCCTGTCGAAGCCGTTGAAGTCCCCACCTCCTCCGAAGTCCTCCACCTCTCCCTCGAGTTCGGGGTTTGGTGGGAGACCCGCTTGAAGTGCCCGTGCTTCGCTTGCCCGAATCTCCCAGGAGAAAGATGAGAGCTCGGGGTTCTTCAGGAGTGCCAGCGAAAGAGCTTCACGAAGCGTAAGAGTGCCATCGGGCTCTTTTTCCTCAGGCCGCGTCCTTTGGGGCGTTGCAACTGCCTCGAGGTCACGTGCGAGGGGAAGAGCCTCGTGTTCCTGGTAGACGTCAGGCTGGGAATGGCAACTCGACAAGAAAACGAATAGCCCAGCGGTTGCGGGGAGGAGTTTGCCTGCCCAAAAACGGCTCTCAGGTTGTTCTATCTTTTCCATTCAACCCTCTGATTCCTTAATCAGTTCCGAAACGCTGCTTGCGCCGCGGGCGAGACCAGACTGTCGCCGGAAAGCGCCAACGAATAGTGCGATGGGTACTGAGGGAGGAATCAGGCGAGAAGAGGAATGTCGGAGGGGAAACAGGAGAGGTTTTTTCCAGCGCCAGGTTCACCGGAGTTGCCGGCAGGCCTCACGCGGAGAAAGGCGGACTCCCACTCGAGGAAGGAACTGGGCCCTGCAAGGGTGCCATGGTTCGTGGAGTGGAGATCCTCGCTCCTGTCCTTCTGGACCACGACCGGTACCTGGCAGGGGTCGTTTGCGCAGCCGTCGTGTGAGCACCGGTGCTGGACGCAGTCGCAAGCCTGTTCCTCCTCTTCGCAGAAGGTTTCGCATCCGAGAAGGCTGGAGCAGTCGCAGGCATGCGTCAAAGCGCCCGCGGCGCAAAGGGTGGGCGCGAGGAAGAACCACAGGGCACAGAGAGTTACTGCTGCGTTGCGAAACATGCAGAGAATCCTACCTGCAAGGGCCGGGCAATTCAAAACGTCAAGTTCGTTGCTGCGAGGCCTTTTTTGTAGTTCTGGTCCTGTGCGGCCCCAACCACCAAATTTAGCATGGAATCACGGTTGTGTCTCTGCGCCCTGAGTTTATCGGCCTTCGAGATGCTCCTGTTGAGCGTTCCCTCGCGGCCGGGAGTCTTCGAGACGGAGCCCGATTGCCGTTCGGCTTCCAGAGGTGGACATTCGCCTTGTCCACTTCCAGTTGTTTAGTTACGCGCCAATCCAACCGCAATTTAGGCCGCCGGGAGCTTCTGGCCTTGTGATCCTCAGGTTGGCAAACACAGACAGCGACCGAAGGTCACTATCGAGCACTTTACACTCCAACGCAGGTGAGAAAATCACCATGGATACACCGTGAACGGAGCCAGAGCAGAAGAAATTGGGGGACCATCGACCGACCGGTAAGAACCTATCTGTGTGAGGATTTGAGAGCGTCCCCGGCAGGATTCGAACCTGCGACCCCCGGATTAGGAATCCGGTGCTCTATCCAGCTGAGCTACGGGGACACGTACGCCACATCTCTTGGCGCCTCACCAGGCTCCAACGAGCGTTGCAGGGTATCTAGAAGGGTCTTTGGGGTCGAGAAGTCCCGGGAACGCTGGCTGCAGCCATTTCGTTGGGTTATGGTACCCGTCTGCCCGTTTCGCCTGCCCGCCTGGAGTCCGCGATCTCAGGCTCCATCCTATTGAAAGGGCTCGATGAGCGCTCCTGTCCCCGGTGAGCAACAATTCGAGGGTCGTTCGGTTCTGATTGCGTGGACTCCCAACCCGCGCAGCAGCAAATTCCGTGAAAGACTCGAGGACGCCCTGGTGGCCGATGGGGCTGAGGTCGAGAACATCCTGGACCCTGGGGAGATCGAAACAGCAGTCGATAGCGACAACCCACCAGACCTCCTTGTCGTACACCTGAACTTTCCCAAGATCGGAGCCGCCAACCTGATCGGATTGCTGAGGGAACCCCTTCGCTTCCTGATCAGGCCGATTGCGGTCCTCGCCGTGTCGCGCAGGCTGATCGGCGCGGACCGTTCACAATTTCGCGTCGATCTCGGTGCCGATGAACTGGTGACAGAAGATGATTCGATCGAGGATGTGTTGCGCGCTGTTCAAGGTGCCCTGGCGCATCCTCCTGCTCGATTGCCGGTCGTCTACCTGCATACAGGAGATCCCCACCTCGAGAGGGAGCTCGAAGAAACATTGCTACCCCTCGGACACTGCGTCGAAGTGATCGAGAGCCTCGATAATTTCACCATCGATTGGAGAGCGGGCGGAATCCTGCTGGTGAAGGAGAACCTCCTAATCAAGAAGAGCCGAATTGATGGTCTTTCCAAGAACGTTGGAGTGGTCGTCCTGCTTGAAAAACCCGATGCCGAGGCTGCCAGAAAATTGATGACGGGTGGAGCCATCGACTGCATCACACCCGGAGTTAGCACCAAGGACATTGCCTCCCGCTGTCGCGCAGCTCGTCGACATCGGGCACGTAAATTGCTCGAGAAACGTCTAGAAGATGAGATCCGCCAGGAAGCGATGGTGATCGAAGACAAGCATGTGGTGGTGGAGGCCAGGGAAGAGAAGACCCGGTACGAAAGTCGCTACGATGAGATGTTCCAAAACGATGAAGTCGCTTACATCACTCATGATTTCGAAGGCAACATCGACAGGGTCAACTCGAAAACAACCGAGATCTTCGGTTACTCAAAGAGTGAGCTCGAGAAAATGAAAATCGGGGAGCTCCATCCGCCAGGCATCGAGAAGCAGCGTGAGAAGAACTTCTCCGAATTCATCACCAAGGAGAAGCACCGATTTGAGAGTTTTTTCCAACGCGCGGATGGCACGACCTTCCCCGGCTCGGTATCAGCGAGATACAGCAAGGAAAAGGGATCGTCCGGGAAATCGGTGATAATTTCTTCGATTCTGAACATCGAGAAAGCGCATCTGATAGGAGAGACGACCTCCCTGTTCAATCGCCTCGAGACGGAAGCAATCCCCCAGGCGATCGATGACACGCTGGAAAAACTCGGGAGGTTAACGGGGATTGAACGCTGCGCGCTATACGTTGCAAGAGAAGCAGGGAAAACCTTCGAAGGGGAAGAGGGGAAAGTCTCCGATGGGGAGGGAAAAGTCCTGAATTTGGAGCATCAATGGTTCGCTGACGGCTATGACCCAGGCACTCCCTTGCAGAAGGTTCTCAGTGAAAGATCTTCACGGGTGTTATCGCACCTCAATGCTGTGGGAAAGGCCTCTTTGATCACCTCGGGTGACTTTATTACTCCTCATGCGCGAGAGCTCAGCACGATCCTGAAACCGATGAAACAGGGAATGATGCTCGCGATTCCCCTTGTTTGCGCCAAGGAACGTCTCGGTGTCTTTCTCTCCGCAGCCAAAGATGATGGGAAGGTCGAGGGCCTGGGGCACAAACACACCAGGTCCACCCACACGATCGAGACGATCCTCGAGGTCATTGCTGGCGCCCTGTACCGAAGAAAACGGGAGAGAGCGATACAAAAGGGCATGATGGAAGTCTTCGAGATGGACAAGAAGGTGACGATCGGAACTCTCAGTTCGGGGATCGCCCACGACTACCGAAATCTACTCACGGGAGTCCTTGGAAACGCCAGTCACCTTCTTTCTCTCGATGGCGTCAAATCGAATCCCGCCATCAGGAAGTCGCTGCTGGTGATCGAGAAAGCGGCGGATCGAGGGGTCGAGCTCAGCAAGGATCTGCTCGCCTTCGTGAAACACGGAAAGAAACAGGAGGAAGAATTCGGGGTACACAAGACGATCGAGCAGGTTTGTGGACTCCTCGAACACAGCATCAGCCCGAAGATCCGTCTGCAGACAAGGCTCGATTCCGAAGCGGACATCCTCCACGGCGATCGAGGTCAGATGACCCGAGCCTTGATGAACCTTCTGATCAACGCCAGTGAAGCTCTCAGTCGAAATGACCGTGGCGGAACGATCGCCGTTTCGACTCAGTTGATCGAATCTTCATCCGTCAGCTTCTTCGAGCCTGATCCGATGCTGCTGGAAATCAGGATCGAGGACGACGGACCTGGAATTCCTGGGGAAGACCAGACGAAAATCTTCGAGCCCTACTTCTCGACCAAGGAAGAGAAATACAAGGGGACCGGTCTCGGGCTGTGGGTGGTTGACGAGGTGATTCGAGGACACGGGGGTACGATCCGCCTGGAGTCCTCCGATGTCGGGACCTGCTTCCTCGTCCACCTCCCTCTGGCAGCAATTCAGCGAGTCGACGAATCCGGGCCAGGGAAAATCATCAAGGGGAGTGGGCGAATCCTCCTCATCGATGACGACGACCTTGTGCGTCAAACCGCCCACTACCTCCTGGATGCGCTGGAGTACGAGGTCGATGATGCCGTCGACGGATCCGTCGCTTTCGAGATGTACCGGTCGAACCCGAAAGCCTACGATCTGGTTCTTCTCGATCAGAACATGCCGGTGTTGTCAGGTGCGGAATGTCTGCAGAAACTGATCGAGGTCAACAGCGAGGTCAGGGTCGTGATCACCAGCGGAGAGCAGATAAGCGATTTCCCTGAGAATACGAAGGACAACATCGTGGGGGTCTTGCCGAAGCCCTACACGCTCCAGGTTCTCTCATATGTTATTTCTGAGGCGCTCAAGTCGCGAGATCTGGACGAAGTTCTCTAGCGGTTGCCAGCACTCGACCCTGTCGTCATGCCCCCTCCTTCTTTATAACCCTGTGAGTCCCCATCGGGGACAGGAACCGAGCCCAACGGAGGAGCTGTGCACCATCCAGACTCCCAGTATTTTCTGTCAGAGTTTCCGACGAGGCTGACGGTCGCCCTGTTGACCTTGCTGATCACTCTCCCCCTCCCCGGTCAGGAACCCAGCTCGTCGCCGCCAGCGCTCTCCGAAAGAGCCCAGCGTGCCTTCGACAAGATGGTCATCCCCGAAGGAATGGTGAAGAAGATCTTCGCGGTCGAGCCGATGGTGCAGGATCCGGTCGCCTTCTGCTTCGATGACCAGGGCCGCGTCTTTGTCGCCGAGTCCTTTCGCCAGGAAAATGGTGTCGAGGACAACCGATCCTCCGCATTCTGGCTCCTCGACGACCTCGCTTCACAGAGTAACGATGACCGTCTGGCGATGTACGAGAAGTGGAAGGACCAACGCCTCGGCGGTATGGAGTACTACAGTCGCCACGAGGATCGGGTCCAGCTCCTCACCGATGAAGATGGGGATGGGACCGCTGACCGTGTCGGCACATTCGCCGGGCCCTTCAACGAACCCCTCGATGGGACCGCGGCGGGATTGATCGCACGGGCTGGCGATGTGTACCTGACCAACATTCCCCATCTCTGGCTTCTCAGGGACGAAGATGATGATGGTGTCGCCGATGTGAAACGTTCTCTCCAGGATGGGTTCGGGGTCCGGATTGCGCTACGAGGCCATGACATGCACGGCCTGGTCTGGGGACCCGACGGGCGCCTTTACTGGTCAATCGGCGATCGTGGTTACCATTTCGAGACCTCCGATGGGGTGCTGATGCACAGCCCGGGAAGTGGCGCGGTCTTCCGCTGCGAGCCCGATGGATCCGACATCGAGATCTACTGCCACGGTTTGCGCAACCCCCAGGAACTCGCCTTCGACGAGCGCGGCAACCTCTTCACCGGCGACAACAATTCTGACGCCGGTGACAAGGCGCGCATCGTCTACTGCGTGGAGGGTGGGGAGACCGGCTGGCAGATGGAATTCCAGACCCTCGAGGGAGAGAACCGCCGCGGTTCGTGGAACCAGGAAGGGATCTGGTGGCTGCGTCACGATGACCAGCCCGCCTGGACGCTTCCGCCAGTGGATCATCTGACCAGCGGCCCCTCGGGATTCGTTTTCTACCCCGGCACGGGGCTGTCAGAGAAATACGACAGCCGCTTCTTCCTCTGCGATTTCCGAGGTGCCATCGACACCTCGAAGGTCTGGACCTTCCGCCTCGAAGAAGAGGGCGCTGGATTCCGCCTCGAGGAGGCCGAGGTCTTTCTCGACCGGATCCTCGCGACCGACGTCGACTTCGGGCCCGACGGCCGCTTCTATGTCTCCGACTGGGGCGGAGGCTGGGGGTCGAACCACACCGGCGGGATCTTCACCGTCGAGGACCCGGCGCGGCGAGGGTCCCCCCAGGTGGCGGAGGTCGCCAGGTTGATCGGCGAGGGGTTCGGTGACAGAAGCAGTATTCAGCTGACCACCCTCCTTGCTCACCCCGACCAGCGTATCCGCCAGCGGGCTCAATTCACCCTCGCTGGCCGTCGCGATGGGACGAGCCACCTTTTTGACGGGCTCGGCAGGTTCGAGGAAACGATTCCGCGCCTGCACTGCGTCTGGGGGCTCGCACAGTGGGCCAGGGTTTTCCCCGATTTACCGGCGAGTGACATCGTGCTGAGGAAGTTCCGCCAGCTTCTCACCGATGATGACTCCGAGGTGCGGGCGCAGACCTGCCGGATGCTGGGAGACCTGAGAGCTGGCGACGCCCTGGCTGACCTGGTCGCCGCACTCGAGGACCAAGCGCCGCGCGTCCGCTTCTTCGCCGCCATCGCCCTCGGGCGGCTCGGGAACGGAGAGGCTCTTGCCCCACTCATCGATTTGGCGAGGAAGAACGACGATGACGATGCCTACCTCAGGCACGCCGCGGTGATGGGGCTGGCGGGTTGCGCTACTGCGGATGAGCTCCTGCCATGGTCCCAGGATCGCGACAGAGCGGTGCGTCTGGCGGTCCTTCTCGCCCTCAGGCGCCACGCCCATCCTTCCCTCGCCATATTCCTCGACGACCCCGATTCACGCCTCGTTACCGAGGCTGCCCGCGCCATCCACGACCTGCCGGTCCTCGAGGCGATGCCCGCCCTCGCCTCACTTGCAGAGCGGATCACCGATGATCGCGAGGCGATGCCCGCGGATGCGGTGGCCGGATCGAAGGAGGAAGGGGAGCCGGCACCTCTTCCCCTGCTGCGCAGGGTAATTAGCAGCAATCTGTGGCTCGGACGGGTCGATGGACCATCGAGACTGGTCGCCATGGCGATGGCGGAAGAACTGCCGATGAGGGCGCGAAAACTTGCCCTCGAGGCGCTCGTGGCCTGGCGTCAGCCTGGTCCCAGGGAGATGGTCAACGGCTTCTACCGACCAGTGGAAAACCCGGAGAGAGACGAGGCCAGGATGCGACGCCAGATCTCCCCTGGTTTGCAAGCCCTGGTTGCATCGTCGGGCAGTCCCCTCGCCGGAACCGCCCAACGCCTCGCCAGCGATCTGAAGATCCCCCTGGACCCCGCGGTGAACCGCGCCATCCTCAGCGACACTTCTCAGCCTGACATCTATCGCATCGAGGCGCTCGATCAGATCTGCCGACAGGGAGAGAAGGAGGCCGATGAAGCACGAGCAATGGCGCTGTCATCGGACCGTCCTGCGTTGCGCATCGCAAGTCTCGAACGGCTTGCAGACAGCAGCGCAGGCGTCCAAGCGCTCACCAGTCGAGCCAAGAGCGGTCCCTTTGAAGAAAGGCAATACGCGCTGGCGGCACTTTCTCGCCGTGCACATGCGAATCACGTGGCCGCCATCGCTCTGGATTCCTGGCTCGGGTTGCTCGAGAAGGACGCTGTCGAAACAGGGCTGCAACTCGACGTGTACCTCGCGTGTATTGGGAGCGGCTCGCTCGAACTCAGCGAGAGAGCGTTACGCTGGTGGAGAGCGGTTCCGATCGAGGATCGGATGAGGCGCTACCACTTCGCGCTTGCCGGGGGTGACCCCCAAGCGGGGCGTCGGGTCTTCATCGAACACCCGGTTGCCCAGTGCAACCGCTGCCATCTGATCGAAGGGGGTGGAGGGGTCTCTGGACCGGACCTGAGGGGGCTCTCCAGTCGCCGTTCGCCAGAGGAAATCCTGACATCGATAATGTACCCGAGCCTTCAGATCTCAGAGGGATATGGGGAGTTAGGAGAAGTTTCGGCGATGCCGGAAGCGCATTTTGCTCTCGAAAATCGAGAAATCCGCGATTTGATGTCATTTCTGAATGGCCTGTAATGACCGCGCTCAATTTACAAAGTAGACAACGGGTTAACTTGAGATACGATCGCTTTGTGTGGAGAGTTTTTCTCGGATGCCAGAACGGGTTTCCTGCCCTCCCGGTGGGTAGAACTCGAGCCGGCAGTTTTCTCCCGCAATAATACGATCGTGTTCGTTGGGGTTGTCGGGCCTGGTTTGCTCCTCACTCCTCACTCCTTTCCGGATGGGTCCTTCGTCCTGGCGGCACGGTCGTTCCTTCACTCCAGCACGCCAGCACCTCGTCCCGCTTCAGAGAGCCACGCGATGACCCTCCATCCCGCATCCAGGTCTGTAGAAACGTCAGATCTCGAGGTTGTCCCCAAGATCGGGGTCATCTACGAGAACGAAATGTGGCTCGAACCGCTCTTTTCTGCCCTCGGCAGCGCTGGGATACCCCATGAGCGGATCGATGTCCGGGACGCGGCCTTCGGGCTGTTGAAGGCGCGCAGGAACACCCTCTATCTCAACAGGGTTTCCCCCAGTTCGTACCTTCGAGGCAACGGACCCGCGATCGCCCATGCCCACGCCATGCTCGCCGCTCTCGAGGCCGATGGCGCCCAGGTGATCAACGGTTCCGTCTCTTTTCGACTGGAGACGAGCAAGGTGGAGCAGCAACTCCTCCTCGACCGCCTCGGTGTCGACACTCCCCAGACTATTGTCTTCAACAACCATGACGCGGTTCTCGAGAGGGCCCGCGATCTTCCCTTCCCTGCGATCCTCAAGCCAGACACCGGCGGCAGCGGTGCTTTTGTTCGCAAGGTCGATACCTTCGAGGAACTGCCTGAGATTCTCGAGAAAGGCCCGGAAGTGTTCGCCCCCGGCAACCTGATGCTCCTTCAGGAGTATCTGGCTCCAGTCGACGGGTCGATCATCCGTACCGAATTCGTCGATGGGGAACTTCTCTTTGCGATGAAGGTCCGGCCGGTCAATACCTTCAACCTGTGCCCGGCGGTTAGTTGTGTTCGCAACCCCATCGCTGAAGGCATCGAGCCCGATGCCACCTTCGAGCCGTACCCGGATATACCTCCAGAAGCGGTGGCCCAGGGGCGAGAGATCCTACGGGCAGCACGACTGGACATCGGCGGAATCGAGTACATCGACACCCAGGACGGACGCCGTTGCTTCTTCGATATCAACGCTACCTCCGTTTATCGCGACGATATCCAGTTGGCAACAGGGGTCGATGGAATCGCCAGGGTCTGCGGTTATCTTGCCAGGGAGCTGGCGAAGGAAGATGCCAAGTTATCCCGAGGGGAACTGAAAGGCAGACGATGAGTCCATCGAAAAGGTGTTTCGACGTGATTGTCGTCGGGGGTGGGGTGATGGGAGGGTCGATCGCACTCCATCTCGCTCTCGGCGGCGTCGGCAGGGTGCTTCTGATCGAGAAGAAATACCCCGGGGCTGGCTCCACAGGCAAATCAGGGGCGATTCTCCGCCAGCACTACTCCCACAAGGTCACCATCGGCATGGCGAGGGAGAGCCTTCTCTGGTACCGCTCCTTCCAGGAACGAAACGACATCGACATCGGATTCAACCAGGCTGGGATGGTCTTCATCTGCTCCGAATCCAATCTCTCCTCACTCGAGAGAAACGTGGAAGTTCAATGCAGTCTCGGGGTCGACGCCCGTGTGATCGGCCCGGAAGATCTGAGAGAACTGGAACCGTGCGGGGTGTTCAACTCATCCGACCGTGCTGCATTCGAGCCAGAAGCAGCAACGGTGCATCCAGTGAAGACGGTTCATGCCATCATCGATCTGGCGAGGAACGCGGGTGCCGAGATCCTGATCGGTGAGAGGGTGGTCGCTTTCGAGAGATCGGGGGATCGATTCACCGGCGTACGCCTCTCCTCGGGAGAATCGATCGATGCCGGGATGGTGATCAATGCTGCGGGTCCCTGGGCTGGTAACTTGATGGAGGAGGCGGGAATCGAGGTTCCTCTTCGTGCAATCCGACCCCAGCAGGCGTTCTTCGAGCCTCCGCCGGGTTGTGGCGAGCGGCGGATGGTGTACGGCGATCTGGTCCACGGTATCTACTGGAAACCAGAAAGCGCAGGTTGGACGAGGATCGGCAATCTCGACAGCGAGGGTGATGATGAGGTCCCCGACCCCGACGACTACGACGAAGGGGTCTCACGGGAGTTCATCGATGACTGTCGTGAACGGATCGGCCTTCGCCTTCCTCACTACTTGAACACTCCCAGCTGGGGAGGTTGCGGTGCGCTCTACACGATGACACCCGACTCTCACCCCCTTGTTGGTCCCGTTCCCGCCATGGAGGGACTGTGGCTCGTTTCCGGTTTCAGTGGCCACGGATTCAAACTCGCCCCAGCAATCGGATTGGGAGTCGCTGCGGCGATCACCGGGACCGACGGTGGTGCCTTCGACACCGACTTTTTCGCCGTCGATCGTTTCCAACGGGGACAGCCGGTGACCGTGAGTTATGGTTACGGCATCCTTGGTTAGCGCAACGCCTTTAATTTAAAGTGGTTAGAGATTTTTTTGGGGGTTGGCTGGAGCGATTCTGGAGGCAGAATTTCAGTTTGGACGGGAAAAACAGTCATGAAACAGGGGCTTGGCACGGCCCTAGAATGCACTACACTTGGACATGCCTAGGGCTCTTTGGGTCTGAACGACGATTCATGTTTCAGGGGCATTTCTGACCGGCCAATTCGGCCTATCGGTTTTTCGTCCACGATCCTGGTCGTCTAACGGGAGTCTCAGGGTACAAGGCCCGGAAGCGTGAGCTCTTCAGTTTTCGTTTCCATCCGAGGATTGCTGGCGGTTGTCGGCTATTCCTTGGGGGCGCTTGGAGGAGGTGTGTGTGTGGCGCCGTGCCGCGGGTCTCTCCACCGCTGCCGGCGGGCACAATCTCGACCATGGTCGGGCACCTTTCTCCCCCTGAGAATCTGTCGAGGTTATCTAGGCAAGAATAACTTGAAAGAATCGCCAGAGTTCTGGTGACACACAAAGTGGTGTTCTCGCCGGAAAATGGCATTGGCGGTGAATCTGAAGGGGTGGAGGGGTGCAGGGAGCACCTCCCCGGACAACCAAGAAAGGGACGACAACATGCTTCGTTCTGTCCTCAAGGGAAGTGCTTGCCTGATTATTCTGCTGAGCACGGTCTCCCTGTTCGCTGGTGGTGGTGTAGATCTCAACATTCCTGTCACTGAAGCCGCTCAGGGTGCTGCGTTCAACGTTGTCATGGGGCTGACCAACAACGCTGGCCAGGTCCAGGGTTGGTCGACCGGCTTTTGCAGCAGCGCGAGCGACGTTACGGTGACTGGAGCAACCGAAATAGGAACCGATACCGAGACGATGGGTGACGAGGGTGGAGACGTAGGCTTCCTGTCGATCAGCATCGACATCGGGGGCGGCGGTGTGACGATGGGGGTCGTGATCGATCTCTTCGGCACGGTGTGGGTGGATATCGGGAGTTACACGATTCTCAGCGTCGATTACACGCAGGATAGCACCTCTAGTTCGACCATCGATAGCTGTGGAACTTTGGGATCGCCCGCTGTTGCCTCTGTCTACGTCATGGACGGCGCGAGCATTCCGTTCCCCCATGCCTCTGGAAATGTCACCGTTCCTGATCCGAACCACATGACGCTCACTTCTGCCAGCGCGATCCTCGGTTCTACCGCCGATACAACTGTCGATCTGGAGAACGTGAACGACGTCGATGCGATTCAGATCGCCTTCACCTTCGATCCCGCTGTCGCCGCCCTGACCGGCACCGCTGACCTGACTGGCGCCGATTTCTACGGCATGCAGGCGGGCGCCGCTGGTGAGGCTGTCATCGGGATCATCCTGGACATGACTTCTCCTCTCGACCATGCGCTCGCAGCGGGCACTGGACCGATCGTCGCTCTCTCATGGAGTTGCGACACCGAGGGCACTTCGGCGCTGACCTTCACCAACGGCCTCGGCATCCCAGCGACGGACAACCTGATCGTCGACAGCTCAGGCATCAACGATCAAATCAACCTTAATGATGGAACCCTGACCGTTGTGAACTACAACGAGTTCCTCCGTGGAAACTGCAATGGTGACACCACGGTCAACATCGCTGACGGAATTTTCGAGATTAATTACTTGTTCCTCAGCGGACCGGCACCTGGGTGCGACGATGCATGCGATTCCAACGACGATGGAGCGATGGACGCGACCGACGCGATCTACATCTTCAACTACCGTTTCCTCGACGGCCCGATGCCGGCAGCCCCCTTCCCTGTCGCTGGTCTTGATCCGACCAACGGCGATGGACTTGGCTGCAACGGCGACGCGGACGACATCTAAACCGTTCACGCCCCGTTTCGAGACAGATAAAGAGCCCCGCGACCGACCAACGGTCGCGGGGCTCTTTCCTTTCACTCCCTCTCACGCTGTTTCTATCGTTTCTTGCCCCGGTATTTGCTTCCTTCCCATGAGAAGAGAAGCTTCTCAGGTCCTCCTACAGGGGAGACTCCTGCGCGGCGGCAATCGTGGCGTCGATCGCTTCATCGTCGTGGGCGAGGGAGACGAAACTAGTCTCGAAGGGCGAGGGAGGGAAGGAGACCCCTCGATCGAGCATTCCATGGAAGAAGCGTCGGAAACGTCCGACGTCAGTAGCTCTGACATCCTGGAAACAGCGGATCGGATCGTTGCTGAAAAAGATGCTGAACATCGATGCCACCCGGGAGATCTGATGGGGGATTCCTCGATCGGAAAAAACCCGCTCGAAGCCGCTGGCGAGGCGTTCAGTCCGCTCCTCGAGGGTCGGGTAGATCTCATCCTTCTTCTCGGCGATCAGGTCGAGGATCGCAAGACCCGCACAGACGGAGAGAGGATTCCCGGACAGGGTTCCTGCCTGGTAGATCTCACCGACGGGAGAGAGCAACTCCATCAGGGACCGTGGCCCCGCCACCGCCCCCAGGGGCATCCCGCCGCCGACGATCTTGCCGAGACAGGTCAGGTCCGCATCGATCTGATAAAGCGACTGGGCCCCGCCCGGGTGAACGCGGAAGCCAGTCATCACCTCGTCGAAGATCAACAGAGCACCGTGGAGGCTGGTGAGTTCGCGCAACTTTTCCAGGAAACCTGCAACAGGAGGGACGCACCCCATGTTCCCGGCGATCGGTTCTACAATCACGGCAGCAATTTTCTCTCCTTGAGATGCGAAGATCTGGGCGACACTGCCGATGTCGTTGAAGGGAGCCACCCGGGTAAGATCGCCGAGAGTATCGGGAACTCCCGGGCTCGAGGGGTGTCCGTGGGTTGCTGCGCCAGAGCCTGCCGAGATGAGGAAGCTGTCCCCATGGCCGTGGTAATTCCCCTCGAACTTGATGAAGGTGCTGCGACCTGTGGCTCCTCGTGCCAGTCGAAGGGCGGTCATCGTCGCCTCGGTCCCGCTCGAGACGAGACGGACCATCTCCGCCGTCGGTATCAGCGAGCAGATCCTTTCGGCGAGGAGAACCTCTCCCTCTGTCGGAGCTCCAAAAGAAGTCCCTCTCGGAAGGGTTTCGGCGATCGCCGCGATCACTGCAGGATGGGCGTGACCGAGCAGCATCGGCCCCCACGAACCGACGTAGTCGATGTACTCTCGCCCCTCGCTGTCGCGAATTCGGCACCCCTGGGCGCTCTCGATGAATGGGGGAGTTCCCCCTACCGAGCCGAACGCCCGGACAGGGGAATTGACCCCGCCGGGGATGACCCGGCACGCTCTATCGAAGAGGCTCTGATTCTTGTCCTCGGACATTCCTGTCTCCTCTTTTTCTTCTGCGCAGAGGAGAGTAATCCACCAGACAAGGTCGAGCCACCTCTGACATCCTCCTGGAAGTTGAATTCGGCCCCTCCGAGCGATTGCCTCCTCCAGGCGTCTCCCTCGCTTCCGTGTTCACATGATCCCCGGTAGGATGCCTCGTTCCTGGTCGAAAGGGGCCCGTCGTGCTCGAAACTCTCTCCCTCCTGGCACTCCTTACCGCTTCTGGGCCACTGCCAGTCGAGACTCCTGGCGATCAACTGGCTCCACCGAAACGACTCGAATCTGCCGGTAAGCCGATCGATGTCGAGGTCGGGCACGCAGCGCCCTTCATCTGTGACTTCGATGGTGATGGACTCCTGGACCTGCTCGTCGGACAGTTCGGCGATGGCAAGTTGCGCATCTACCGCAACGAGGGGACACGTTCGAAGCCCAGATACCGGAAGTTCAGCCTATTTGTGGCGGGGGGGGCGGAGGGACGGGTTCCCACCGGCTGATGTGTCGGATTCAGTCCACAGGTTGTGGACTTCGATGGCGATGGACAACGCGACATCCTTTCGGGGAGCTGGCCGGGGGAGTTTTATTTCTTCAAGGGGCAGAAAGGAGGCACCTTCCTCGCCGGGCGTACCCTCGAAGGTGAGAAGGGTTCAGACCTCAATCCGGGGAGTGCCTCGGTGGTCTTCGCCCACGATTGGGATGGGGATACAGACCTCGACCTTCTCGCAGGAACGATCGGCGGCGATGTTTTTCTCTACCAGAACACGGGAACCCCTCGTGATCCCAAATTCGGGAAACCGGTGGCGGTAAAGGCTGCTGGGGAGAAGATCCGGGTTGAAGGCGGCGACTCCGCGCCTTGCGTTGCCGATTGGGATGGTGATGGCAACGATGATCTGCTTGTGGGCAACGGAGATGGAGGAGTCTGGCTCTACCGGGGGAGCAGTCCCAGGGGAATTGGTGAACTGAACGCCCCGGAGGAACTGGTCCCTGGAGGAGGGCTCTTCGACCGGGAACGCAAGGAGAAGAGCGTCTTCTCCGACTGTGGATCGAGATCGAAGATCTGCGTGGCAGACTACGACGGCGATGGATTGCTCGACCTTCTCCTCGGGGATGTCAGCTGGGGAGAGCGGGTGGCTCGAAAAGACCTCAGCGAGGAACAGTTGGCCAGGGTCGAGAAGTACAGGAAACAGAGAGATGAGATCAGCGCAGGACTCGATGAGATCCGGGATCTCGCCTACTCCCAACTTCTCGCCGGAAGAGAGAAGCCGCCGGGCCCAGCAGAAGCGAAACGCCTTCACCGCCAGGTCTTTCGCATCGTTCTGAAAGACCCGGCGTATATGGGTCTTCTCGACAGGTACAGCGAGAGCCAGGAACTCTACGATCTGACCGAGTCGGGGGGGGTTCACGGAAATGTCTGGGTCTTTCTCCGCAATGGGGACGAGATCCGGTAGGAGGATCGATGAGATGAAATTTTTATTCCTATTCCTGCTCCTCCTGCTTCTCGCTGCACGCATCGAGGGAGGAGATCGAATTACAGGGCGGCAGCATGCCAGTCGTTCGGAAGTGATCGCGACTCATGGGATGGCCGCGACCAGTCAGCCTCTCGCCACACAGATCGCGCTTAGAGTGATGCAACAGGGAGGCAGTGCCGTCGATGCTGCGATCGCTGCAAACGCTGCTCTTGGGCTGATGGAGCCAACAGGGAGCGGTATCGGAGGCGACCTCTTCGCCATCGTCTGGGATGCAAAGAAGAAACAACTCCACGGGCTCAACGCTTCGGGCCGGTCTCCGGGATCGTTGACTCTGGAGAAGTTAAAAGGCGAACTGGACAGGCTGGGGAGAGAGCGGATTCCCCCCAGGGGTGTTCTCCCCATATCCGTCCCTGGCTGTGTCGACGGTTGGTTCAAACTCCACGAGAAGTTTGGCCGGCTACCGATGAGTGACGTACTGGCCCCAGCGATCGAGTACGCGCGGGAGGGTTTTCCCGTCAGCGAGCTGATCGCCCACTACTGGCAATTGAGCGCTCTTTCTCTTGCAGACCAGCCCGGTTTCAAGGAGTGCTTCCTCAGGGATGGAAAAGCGCCTCAGAAGGGTGACGTTTTTCGAAACGAGCCCCTCGCTGGCACCTACCAGATGATCGCTGAAGGGGGCCGCGACGCCTTCTACAAGGGGAAGATTGCCGAGCAGATCGTTTCCTTCGTCGCGAGCCATGGAGGCTATCTGACGATGGAGGACTTCCACAAGCACCAGAGCGAGTGGGTCGACCCCGTCTCCACCACCTACCGTGGCCACACAGTCTGGGAGTTGCCGCCCAACGGCCAGGGGATCGCTACCTTGCAGATCCTGAACATTCTGGAAGGGTATCCCGTCTCAAAGTGGGGACTCGGAAGTGCCGACCTTCTCCACCACTTCATCGAGGCGAAAAAACTCGCCTTCGAGGATCGAGCTCGATTCTATGCCGACCCTGATTTTTTCGATGTTCCCGTAGCGCGACTCCTTTCGAAAAAATATGCCTCCGAGCAACGCGAAAGGATCGATGGTTCGAAGGCTGCGCTCTCCATCGATACCGGTCATCCGACAACGGATCATGGCGACACCATCTACCTTTCCGTCGCCGATCCTCAGGGAAACATGGTTTCGCTGATCCAGAGCAATTACCGAGGGATCGGCAGTGGCGTTTGCCCACCCGGTCTTGGCTTCGGCCTTCAGGATCGTGGTGAATTGTTCACCCTCGAGGAAGGCCACGCGAACCAGTACGCGCCGGGGAAGAGGCCGTTTCACACCATCATTCCGGGTTTCGTCACCCGTGATGGAGAGCCGTGGCTCTCCTTTGGAGTGATGGGAGGAGCGACCCAGCCTCAGGCCCAGGCATGGGTTCTGTTGCACCTCATCGATTTTGGCCTGAATTTGCAGGAGGCTGGTGATATCGCCCGGGTGATCCACCGCGGCTCCTCACAGCCGACGGGAGAGAAGATGATCGATGGCGGTAGTGTTGCGCTGGAGAGCGGCTTCGATCGGGCCGTGGTCGATGAATTGCGGGCACGCGGGCACATCATCAAGGCTGCTCCGGGGGTGTTTGGAGGATACCAGGCGGTGATGAAAGATGCTGCTCGGGGTGTCTGGGTCGGGGCCTCGGAGTCACGCAAGGATGGTCAGGCGGCAGGATGGTGATCAGCTGATGGTCCTGATAACGATGCTGCTGACAGCCATTCTCCTCCTCGGGGAGTCGTCTGCACCGGTGGTCGAGCCTCTCGAGGTTCCATGTGGCGAGAGAAGCCATCTGCCGAACCTGGCGATGGGAGCCGATGGAAACATCTATCTCTCCTGGGTCGAGCCGCTTGTTGGTGGCGGAGACCGTTTGCGCTTTTCGCTCTACCAACCGGGCAAGGGCTGGGGAGACGCGCAGACGATCGCATCGGGAAGGAACTGGTTCGTCAACTGGGCCGATTTCCCATCGATGACAGCGCTTGCCGACGGGACACTGGCGGCACATTGGCTCGCACGACTGGGAGAAGGGACTTATGCCTACGGCGTCAAACTGAGCATTTCTCGCGACCGGGGCAAGAACTGGGGCGAGGCCATCATCCCCCATTCCGATCGTTCTCCTTCGGAACATGGATTTGTTGCCCTTCGCCCTCTGGACGAACATCATTTCTTTGTCGCGTGGCTCGATGGAAGAGCGATGGCTGCGGACTCCCATGGCAGCGGCGAGATGGGGCTCCGCGCGGCAACTCTTTCTGCCGATGGGATCCTCAGCGAGGAGCGGCTGCTCGACGACCGGGTCTGTGAGTGCTGTCCGGTAGACGCACTCGTCAACAGCCCTCAAGAGGTGTGGGTCGTCTATCGCGATCGCTCGATCGAGGAGATCCGGGACATTCACCGGGTCCAGGTGGGGGAGAGCACCAGCAAATCTCTCGGGCCGATTCACGAGGACGACTGGAGCCGTGAAGGCTGTCCCGTCAACGGACCGGCGATCACCAGTTCGAAAACCGGCTCTGCAATCGCCTGGTACACGGAGGTCGAGGAGCGAGGCCAGGTTCGCGCCCGCTCACTCGACAAAGATTCGAGTCCAGTTCTCAGAATCGACGATGGGAACCCCATCGGACGGGTCGATCTCGCAGCGCTCGAAGACGGCTCCTTTGTCGCCTGCTGGCTCGAAAGGGTTGGAGATGGGGCAGAGGTCAGGGTCAGGCGCTGGAGTGGCAATGGCGACAAGGAGAGTTCTCACACCATCGCCAGCACCGACCCCGGGCGTAGATCCGGTTTTCCCAGGATCGTTGCCTCTGGGGGAAACGAGGTCCTGGTCGCATGGACCACCCTCAGCACCGGGGTACAGGGGGCACTGAGGATCCACAGCGCCATTGTCCGCTTTGGAGAGAAACTAAAACCAGACCCGAAGTCCTCCTGAATTCGAGCAGTCCTGCTCCAATCTGACACGTTCGCTGTGCTTGTATTCGATCACTCTGATTGGAATTCCCGCCTTTTCCCCGTCCAAAGCCGGTCACCACGCCACTGTTCGGGATGGCACTAAATTTGCCATGGATTCGCAAATCTGCGCAGGCGAAGAGTCCTGCCGCGAGGGGCACGATTTCAGACGAAAGGGCGAGGAGACCGTATGGCATCCCTTCGCTGGTGAACCGTTGATACAATTCTATGCCATTTCAAGATGGCGAAAGATGTTTGCGTCACTGAAGCCTTACACCCCCTGCTCCGTCGCAAAAAGGGTTTATTGCGCCATGTTCAATTTCATGGATTCACCAAAAGGAAGAGCTGTCAGGCTCATATTACCGATCGTGGTATGTGTGAGCTGCCTGGCGATCCTGATCAGTATTTCGAGGAACCAGGACCAGAAGCGCCAAGATTCAGTATCCCAGGAGAGCCAACAGGTTATCAGAATGTTCAAGGACTGCTTTGGTGGGCATAAAAAAACATTCGAAAACTTGAAATCCAATGCTGAAGGCACTTTAGCCGTCGAATACGCGAGCTGGACGACAGATCTAAAATTGGAGATCTGGCCGTTGGTGAGCGCGGAACTCAAGAATAGCGAACCTGGAGAGAAGGGGTCATTTTTCTCATTCCAGGAAGGTTCCGATGCGCACCGAGAGAACTTTTTCACCATCGCATTTCCGGCTGCCGACGAGAACCTCGGAGAATGGCACCTGACCTACAATGGAGAGGTTCTCGCTCAACGAATCTTCTGGAATCTGAATAATCTCCCGAACACCTGGATTACTCTTCAAAAATTCAATCTGAAAATGAAGCCCCACGATGGCGATGTTTTTTCCTTGACGGAACATTCGCTAATAGAACCCAACGTGGGCGTTTCTTTGCCATTAAATGAGGTGATTTTTGAAAGCACCGGAGGTGATGTTGTTCTGGAAGCTGAACTGATCTATCTTCCGGCCGGCTTTTTCGATCACACTCCGGTGGGAATTGTCGCGCTGCTAATCCTCATCACAACCGGAATCTTCTACTTCGCACTTTACGGCTACGAGGCACGAAACAAACTGCTCCAACAGAGGGATTGGATTTTCTCTACGTTAGAGGAAGAACCGGATATCGTCTGTATTTTCGACAAGAATGGGAAACTGCTGTTCCTGAACAAAGCAGGAAAATCCCTGGTAGGAGCCAAGAACTCCAAGGTACTTGATGTGAGTGTGCTGGAGTACTTGAACCTGACAAGAAATAATTTGAACGAAATCAAAATGGCTCTCATAGAGGAGGGTGGATGGACAGGTACGCTGGATTTCCATATTGCTGTTTCCGGCGAAGTAGCCCCCCACGTCGTCCGCATCAACCGGATTCAAGGGGATATTAATAACAAGAATCCGATTTTCTTTACGATTGCTCGAAGTAAGTCCGCCAGTTTGGAATTTATTACAGAGTCGGACATTTCCGAGAAATACGAAGCATTTTTCCGGAACAGCCACGATGGGATCTGTCGGATCAGTTTCGAGAATTCGATCGATTGCAACCTTCCGAAAAATACCCAGATTGCTGCCATGATCGATAAGGCAATCGTCGAGGAATGCAATCAGGAATTCTCCCACAGTCACAGTAGCGCTTCTCCAGACAGAATGGTGGGACGACATCTACGGGAAGTAGTTTTCGATCATGAGCGGGTACTTCAGGTCATCTTCTCGAAATTCCACCAAGCAGGCTACGAACTCGGGGATTTGGAACTGAAGCTGAAAACAGCTGAAAACGAAGACATTTTCATCGATTTCCACTGCCAAGGGTTTTTCAAGAGGGGGAAACTAGTTGGGGCGTGGATTACTCAACACGACCTGACCGAGCGGAACTTGCTCCTGGATAAGATTGAAACTCAGAAAATTGAAGCCGAGTTGGGTCAGTTTGGGGCGAGTATCGCGCACCATTTCAACAACGAACTTCAAAGGGTGGTCCATCGAGCAGAACTGATTCTAAGATCGGAAGAAGAAGATTCCGTTACCTACGACAACGCGAAAGACATCATGGATGGGGCTGGCATCGCCAGAGCTCTGTCCCAGGATATCATGACCCTTTCAGGAACTGGGCAGTTCGTTAAGGAGCTTGTCGACCTGAATGAATTCGTCAGAAGTGAGATAGCAGAGATCGACATTCCCAGCAAGGAAACAGTCACACTCAATCTGTTCTCTGGGATCCCCAGGATAAGAGCAGATCGTTTGGCGCTAAAGCAATTGTTGTCATGCCTGGTGCGCAACGCCAGCGAGTCTTCTCAGATTGGTATCCCCCACATTCGGATTTCAACCGATGTCATTGACAGCTCAGATTTGGGAAATCGTGACTTCATCAGAGGCACTACATTTCCCAAAGGACCGATTGTTTGCTTGAAGGTGTCTGACAATGGCAGTGGAATATTATATGCAAGCTCAAAGGTTGCGTTTACACCATTCAAAGGAACGAAACATCCCTCCAGAGGCCTTGGCCTTGCAGTGGTGTCAGGAGTCTGCAAGGGGCACGGATGGGATATCTGGTGTGATACGGAGGAAGCCGTTGGTACGACGATGGGAATTGTGATTCCCGTCGACAAGGTGGAACATTGTCCTCCAGAGGATTTGAAATTGAGAAGTGAGCTCCCTGCGGCGAAGATAGGCCTCTTGAGCCAGTATCAAGTTCTTGTAGTGGATGATGAAGATCCTGTACGGTTGACAACAGAACTCGTACTCAGAGGTGCGGGTTTTCAGGTGGCAGGTGCCGAAAGCGGGCAAGCTGCTCTTGAAATGGTGCGTTGCGAACCCGAGCGTTTCAATGCCATGGTTCTCGACATGACAATGCCTGGAATGGATGGCATAGAAACGTGTCAAAAGATACGGCAGATTCGACCGACGATGCCTACGGTTTTTGTCAGTGGATATTCTCGAAGGCTGGTCGCGGAAGAAGCGACAGCGGATCCCCTGAGCGCTTTTTTGCAGAAACCCTACGAGAGCAATACCCTCATGCGTAGTCTCCTTTCCCTCCTGCAGGCCTAGGAGTGGAGATCGGCTCGGGAAGTTGATTTCCGATGCTCGCTTGCGAGTCCATTTTCCAGGAGTAACCTGTTGGGGTCCTCGAAGGAAGAGGTTCCGATGGGAGTGAGCGATGGCGGCCAGATTTCCTGACAACGAGTTGCCAGAAAATGCAACGACACCCGAGCGAGTATTCCTCGAGAGGCGCAGGGTGGTTCAGGCTCTCGGGTTGGGAGCGGTGGGCCTGACGGCAGCCTTTGCTGCTCGCTGGGGAGGATTCCTGAGCGCCACCACAGAGGGCGACGATTCTCCGGGTGAGTTCCCCCCTGCGATCGGGGACCTCGGCAAGGACCTCTTCCCGGGGAAGAGAGCGAAAGCTTACAAGATCGAGCCCAGGACTCTGACCCCTCAACGGATCGCTTCCTCTTTCAACAATTTCTACGAATTCACCTCCCAGAAGTCCCAGGTCTGGAAACTCGCAAGAGGATTTGAAGTCGATCCCTGGAAGGTGGAGATCGGTGGCCTCGTTGAGAAGCCATTCACCCTCGGCCTCGAGGATTTGCTCACTCTTGCCCCACTGGAAGAACGCCTGTATCGCTTGCGCTGTGTCGAGGCCTGGGCGATGCAGGTCCCATGGACTGGTTATCCACTCTCGAAACTAATCGAGCGCTGCAAGCCGCTCGGCAAGGCGAAATACATTCGCTTTGTTTCCATACTCGATCTTGACCGACTCCCCGGGCAGAGGAGAGATCGCCACTGGCCGTGGCCCTATTTCGAGGCTCTCCGCCTCGACGAGGCGAGGCACGATCTTGCCTTCGTTGCCGTTGGCATTTACGGACGAGGCCTGCCGATGCAGCACGGTGCCCCGTGGAGAATCGTCACACCGTGGAAATACGGGTACAAATCACCGAAATCGATGGTCAGAATCGAATTCACCGAGAAACGTCCTGGTACATTCTGGAACAAGGCGATCCCTGAGGAGTACGGGTTCTATTCCAACGTCAATCCGAATAAGCCTCATCCCCGCTGGAGTCAGGCAACCGAACGAGACATCGGGACTGGAGATCGCCGTCCAACACTCCCCTACAACGGATATGGCGAGGAGGTGTCGGGGCTCTACACCGGTAACGAGTACTAGCTGTCCCAGCAACACCTGGGGTTTATCCCGGTTCCCCCCAGAGTTCTTCTACGAGGCATGCAATTGTGTCACTGTCGCTGGTTCCGATGACACGGTTTGCGATCTCCTTGAGTTCCGGCATCGAATTCCCCATCGCGACCCCCAGGCCTGCTGGTTCCAGCATCGGAATATCGTTGGTAGCGTCACCGACTGCGACCACCTCTTCCGGGACGACACCGTGAACTTCCAGGAGGTATCGCAGCGCTTCGGCTTTTCCCGAGCAGGCTGGCTGGACATCGACAACAAGCAATGGGCTGTCCTGATGTCCAGGAAGAAGGTTCAAGGGAAACCACGTGAAGTAAGCTTCTTCTGAGGATTCCCGACGCACATCTCGGACGAACGATTCCGCATCTTCATGATGATCGGAAAAGAGAGAAAGACGGATCGGACGATCGACTCGGAGCAACTCCGGGGAAACAAGTTCGATGTTGGGCATGTCGTGCAAGGCGTGTCGATGGACTTCGCTCTTTGGAGAGAGAGCGCGTTTCGTTGTCGAGCACATCACGACAGTCAGAAGATCCTCCCTCTCGGCATAGGCAAGGAGACAGTCGAGGTGCTCTCGATTGAGAGTGCGCTCCTCGATGAGGGTCTTCTCGAGAGGGCAGTAAATCGCCGCACCGTTGTAGATCACGGCGGGAAAGGGGATTCCCAACTCCTCGATGACGGGGAGAGCCGATGCCTCCGATCGTCCCGTCACAATCATCACGTGGACACCTCGACTCGAGACAGCACGGAGCGCCGAAAGGGTCCGGTGATGAATCTTGCCTCCGTCGGAGACGAGGGTGCCGTCGAGATCGAGTAGAATTGCCTGGAAACGATCGTGCATGAAACTCCAGTTGCGGGGTCTTGTGCGGTCGGATTCTCGCTGGCGAGGCGAAGGAGGGCAAGGAGCCACCAGGAACTGGTTTCTCGGGGGGAACTGCACTCCTATACTTCTCCTTCTCCCCGGGCAGGTAGATGTCCCGGATTTCTGAAGGAGTCAGAACGATGAACTACACGCCAGGAATCAGGATTCAGTCGGTCTCCCTGGGCAAGGGTTTGGTGTGCTGGCAGGTCCAGTTCCCCCCCCTCGCCAGAAAAAACAACCGTCTCATCGGGGAGTATCAGGCTCTCGATGATCTACTGGTCGATGTGAGGCGATTCTGTAGCGAAGACCAGGTTGACCAGGAGGTGATCGATATGATGAAGGAACGAGAGGTCAGTGAGGACTGGGGAAGCGGCCTATAGGGGTTGCCCCCTTCTGGGGTGTGAGCAGGTATTCGGGAATCGGCGTCCTGTTGGAGAGGCCTTTTCCTGAGATTCTGAACCAGAGCACCCTTTCCTCTCCTGTCTGCCAGTTCAAGAGAACATTTTGATGTTCGATTTGAGCGGGGAAATCAACCGCTCCTTCGAGCAAGCCCCGGGCTCTGTATTCGCAGCCCAGTTCGCTGATTTTCAGAACGAGGAGTTCTCTCTCCGACTCCAGTTCATGGATTCCAACCGGATCGAGTTCAGGGCTGGCGCCGATGGCGATCTGATGGAGGCGATGTCCTGCGCTGGTGATGTCCTCGACGATGCTGCGGATGAGAGGGAGGGCTCGATTTGCTTGCTTGGGTGTGAAGAGCCGGCGCACTGCCTCTCCTTCCAACTGAGACTCCGCCTGATGGCGGAATCCCCTGGGCCAATCAGTGAAAGTCCTGGTGTGCGTGTTTCAGCCCTGAGTCGATACTCGACCAAAGATCCTCGTGTTTTCTCGTGTCAAACGCAAGGAGTTGCTCACAACGGCGACAGAGGAGAGTCCCATCGCCAGCGCCGCCCAGTGAGGAGGAAGGCCGATCCCGAAAGGTGCTAGGAGCCCGGATGCTGCAGGGATGGCCACTATGTTGTATCCAAACGCCCAGAGCAGATTTTCCCGGATGCGGTGGAGTGTAATCTCGGCGAGTTGACGAGCCCTCAACAGGTCAGAAAGTTCCGAGCGCATCAGGATGATGTCGCCAGTTTCCTTCGCAGCGTCGGTCCCGGAGCCGATGGCGATACCACAATCTGCTGCAGCCAGGGCTGGAGCGTCGTTGATGCCATCACCTGCCATAGCAACGAGCTTGCCCTCTTCCTGGAGCTTTTCCACCAGTTCTTGTTTGTTGGGTGGAAGAACTCCTGCATGCCATCGTTCGATTCCAAGATCCTTCGCAGTTGACCGGACAGCGCCATCGCGATCTCCGCTGACAAGAATCACTTCAATTCCCAGTCCCTGGAACCGGGAGACGACGAAAGCGGCGTCATCGCGAATTCTGTCCTCGAGGTGGATAACGCCGATCAGGTCGCCATCGAGGGCAACGGCAACTTCAGTTCGATTGGAAGTGGCTTCCAATTTTCCATCAGTGGGACTGGACAGATCGATACCTTGTCGGCCGAGAAATTCGATACTTCCTGCAACGACAGTGTGACCTTCGACCGTTGCGACAATCCCTTCTCCCCTGTCTTCCCGGGACCCATCGACATTTGGAAGTCGGCCACCTTCGGATGTGTGGTGATGGAGGATGGCTTTTGCGAGGGGGTGGACCGAAGAGGACTCCGCTGCCGCGGCCCACTTGAGAACTTCGTCGGTGCTTCTTCCATCGACGGGCAGGATCGCCTTGACCTCGAGTTTCCCAACGGTGAGTGTGCCGGTCTTGTCGAGAAGCAGGGAGGAGACCCTTCCGAGGGACTCGAGAGCTGCCCCGCCACGGATAAGGATTCCGTGCCGGAGAGCCACGCTGCTGGCAACGAGTACCGCAACTGGAGTTGCCAGGCCAAGTGCGCAGGGGCATGCCACCACGACCACTGCAGTGGCATGGAGGATCGCTTCCGACCAGCCCCCGCCGATGAACATCCAGGAAACAAGGGTGATCAGGGCGAGGAGGAGGACGACTGGAACGAAAATACCAGAGACCCTGTCTGCGAGCCTCTGAACGGGTGCAGTGCGTGATTGCGCCTCGCGGACCCTGCGGATGATGGAAGCGAGAACACTTTTTTCTCCGGAAGCGGTGATCTCGACTTCGACACGACCGTCGATATTCAGAGTCCCTCCGACCACTTCATCCCAGCGATTCCGTATTCTGGGCCGGGACTCACCGGTCAGCATCGATTCGTCGACGTGGGTTGACCCCTTTCGAACGATGCCGTCTGCGGGGATTTTTTCGCCAGCGAGAACAACAACTCGATCCCTGCCTTTCAGTTCTACTGCGGGGATTACCTCCTCGCCTTCGGGGGTGATTCTCCTTGCGGTGGGAGGCGCGAGATCGAGGAGGTCCAGCATAGCTCGACGTGCACGCCTTTTTGCCGATACCTCGAGCCATTTGCCAAACAGGATGAAGGTGACAAGAAGGGTTGCCATCGGATAGTGAAGTCTCGAGGTGCTGCCGAGCCAGCCGAGAACTGCAGCGCTCGAAGCGAGCCAGGCGGTTCCGGCGCCGAGGGCGACAAGTGTGTCCATCGTTGTTTGACGGAGTTTTAGAGATCGATATGCCTGTTCGAAGAAATAACGGCCCGGAAACACCAGGACCAGGAGCGAGAAGAGAGCCGCGACAATCTTTGAAGCGGGGTCCCCGAGACGATCGCTGGCGAAGACAATCACCGTCAGTAGGCACGATAGGAGGAGTCTCCTGAATGCAATCGGACTCTCTTCAGATTCCATGTCGCGGGGAGCATCAGGACCGGAAGCACCCAGAATTCTGGCCCGGTAACCCGCCTCCTCGACGCTCCTGATGAGTTGCATCGAATCAACCTGGGGAGAGGTCTCGACCATCGCCGTTCCGCTAGCGAGACCGATCTCCGAACGCAGCACGCCCTCGATGGCTTCAAGGGCATTTTTCACGTTTCCCACGCAGGCTGCGCAACTCATCCCGCCGATCTCGAGAGAGTGAGATTTGGTTTCAGAGACTCTCTGGTTAGCCAAAATTACTCCCTTCAAAGACCTTGGAATTACTCCACCCGGGGTTTCAGGGTCCAGGACCTCATGGTAGCCTGATTCGCTCCCAAAGAAGGTAGCCTAGGAGGAAGAAGGATGACGACAATGAACACTGGCCGGGTCGAATCCAGGAACCTCCTCGTAAGACCTGATGCCGGTACTTTTCGAGAGTTAACCGCACAGATGCCCGGTTCGAGGCTGACTTGCCACGACAATTTCAACGTCCAGACGCAGGTTGATTCCCGATCAAAACGCTCCACCTACCTGATCGATGATAACCCGGAAAATCATAGTGATCAGTGTATTTCCCGCGATGAGGGGAAGAGGCTGGCGATCCTCCAGGATGATTTCATCCGTGGCACCGAGATGGTCATGGTCGACGGTTATATCGGCAATGATCCGGAATTCAGGACTCCGGCGCGCTTGTATATGGAGAGTGCCTTCGCGAACATTGCAGCGATGCAGAGCCTTCTCTACTACCCTCTCGATGGTGATGAAGGCGATTCCTTCTCACCGGAATTGACGGTGGTCTACACCCCCAGTGTTGCAGCGGATGGATACCCCAATGATCGTTGTATCGCTGTTGATCTCGAGGCGGGTGTCACGCGAGTGATGAACTCTGATTACTTCGGGGAATCAAAAAAAGGCGGCCTCAGGATGTGGAACGATCGGGTCTACCATAAGGGTGGCCTTTCGCTCCACGCAGGCCTCAAGGTGATCCCCGTCGGAGACGAGAAGAAAGTCGGATTGATCGTCGGGCTCTCGGGAACTGGCAAGACGACGACAACCTTCACTCGCCAGAATGGCTCGGGACCGGTCCAGGATGACTTCGTTGCATTGATGCCTGATGGTTCGATCTACTCGACCGAGAACGGGTGTTTCGCCAAGACATTCGGGCTCGATGAGAAAGATGAGCCGACCATTTTCAAGGCTGTTTGTCGCCGAGATTCCTACCTGGAGAACGTTGCCCAAAATGATTCGGGCGAACTCGACTTCTTCGACGAGAGTTACACCCAGAATGGCCGCGCAGTCATCCGGATGGAGGACATCCAGGGCTCCATCGACCCCAGGGAAACAGGAAAAGCGGACTTCCTCCTCATTCTCAACCGCAACGAAAACATCATTCCGGCGGCATGCAAACTCGATTCTCGCCAGGCCGCCGCTTACTTCATGCTCGGTGAGACGCAAGGCACCAGTGCAGGAGGTAAGGATGAAGCAGGCAAGTTTCTCCGAGTGCCGGGGACAAACCCCTTCTTCCCGCTCCTCCATTCACAACAAGGGAACCGATTCCTCGAATTGCTAGCTGCTCACCCCATGGACGTCTTTCTGATGAACACAGGGCGTGTCGGTGGACCCGAAAATGATGAGCGTTCGAAAAAGGTTCGGATCCAGCACTCGAGTGCTGTGGTGAAGGGAATTGCCGAGGACACCATCGATTGGGAAGTCGATCCTGATTTCGGATACCAAATTGCCACTCGAGTGCCTGGCATCGACAGTTCCGATAGTGGGATTTTGCAGCCGCGAGTTCTTTACTCTCAACAGAACCGCGAGGAGGAGTACCGATCTGCGGTGGAGCGGCTCTCTGCGGAACGCAGGGAGTTCCTCGCTTCCTTCGATGGGCTTGATCAGGAAATCATCTCGGCACTCGGGAATTGACCGGGGGTAAGGGGCACCAATCGAGTTGGCTGCCTTTAGAAGGCGCTGACGTGGGGAGACACTGATGGGCCCGCTCTTCAGCGGAACTGTCCTGCTGCTCACAGTTCTCTACGCATGGCTCCTGGAGTCCCGACGCAGGGTCTTCTTCTCGGATTCGCCAGTCGAATTGACGTCCCCTCGTTACCTGTTACCCCTGACTCTGATGGTTCATCTCTCAACGCTTCTGTTGCGAGGGATTTCCATCGGCTCCTGCCCCGTTGCCAGTCGCTGGGAGGCGTTTTCGCTCCTGGCGTTCTTCGTCCTGCTGCTGCAAGCAATCCTCGAGCGGATCCGAAAAGACACCAGCACCAGTTTCTTTGTTCATGCCTTTGCCTTTTCTCTGCAGTTCATCTCGGCAGTGTTCATCCTGGGAGTTGGAGCAGAGTCAGGACCCACCCCCGATGCTTTGACCTCTCTCCACGCTTTCGCTGCACTCCTGGGAGTGGCTGGAATTTCAATTGCAGGGATTCATGGAATCCTCTACCTGCTTCTCTATCGCGACATCAAGAAAGGTGTGTTCGGGAGGGTCTACCACAAACTGTCCAGTCTGGAGTCTCTGGCCCGTCTCGTCAGAACATCGAGCGGGATTGCCTTCATCTCCCTCACAGTCACCGTTGGCATCGGCCAGCAGGGAATCTTCAGCGGCGGTGGCGTTTCCTTCAGTGCTCCAGAGTGGGTTGGAATCGCTCTGGTGCTGGCAATCTGGGTGGTCTACGGACTGGGGGCTCTGATGTTTCGCCGACCTGGCAAGGGAGGAGTCTGGGTTGCCTGGGTTTCGGTGGCGGGATTCACCGCAGTTATCGTGATTCTGTTCCAGATAGCATTGGAAGGGTTTCACGGCTGATATGCGCATCGCTTGCTTGAGCCTCAATCATCGTCTGGTTCCCCTGGAAACGAGGGAGAGGTTCGTTCTCGACCACGAGGGTTCGGTGGAGTTCCTCCGTGGCTTAAAAAGTAAGAATGATGTGATCGAGGCACTCCTACTGTCCACTTGCAATCGGCTCGAACTATTTGTCGTGGCTGAAAATGCAGGCACAGCGGAAGCCGCAGCACACGCTGCTCTGGCGGAACTTTCCAGGATAAGGGATGTTCAAATCGACCAACTTCCCACCGATCGCCTGGTACTGGAGCAAACTCCTGCGATCAGGCACTTGATGAGAGTAGCAGCTGGGATGGAGAGTCAGATTCTGGGAGAGAGCCAGGTGCTGGGACAGGTTCGGGCATGTCACCGGTTGAGCGAGGAAGCAGGTACGAGCGGCAAGGTTATCCGCAGATTCTGGGAGAAATCATTGCGGGCAGGGAAACGGGTACGGAGTGAAACTGCACTGGGAGAAGGGGCGCTCTCGGTCAGCTACGCTTCCTTGCAACTCGCGAGGAAGGTTTTTGGCGGCCTCACCGGCCGCAAGGTTGTGGTGATCGGAGCCGGAGAAATCGCACAACTGGTTCTTCAGAACCTGCAAGGAATCTCGTTGGGTCGACTGTCGATCATCAACCGGACTCCAGAACGAGCGGAGCAGATTGCGGAAGCTCACGGCGGATCGGTGAGCGCGCTGGTTGATCTGGGTGATGTTCTCGTGGAAGCCGACATTGTGATTACTTGCACAGCATCGATGGAACCTGTGATCACACGAGAGATGCTCGTGGCATCCATCGGGAGGCGCGGAAGAGGGATGCCATTGCTGATCATCGATATCGGTCTTCCTCGTGATGTCGAACCAACATGCGCTTCTGTCGAAGACGTGTTTCTGAAGAACCTCGATGATCTTGCAAGGCTGGTGAAAACGAATCTCCGCGAACGTGAAAGAGAAATTCCTGCCGCGGAGGTAATCATCGAACAGGAGACTCTCGGATTCATCGACTGGCTTGATGGATTGAGGGTGGAGCCGATGATTCGCGAACTTCGGCGCATTTTCGAAGATGCGTGCAAAGATGAACTCGAGAAATTGAAACCTGGACTCGACGAAGAATCCTATGAGATGGTTGAAAAAATTGCCCGACGCCTCGTCAAGCGTCTCCTGCACCAACCTTCAGAAAACTTGCGAAGACATGAAGGAGTTCGTGATCCTGAAGTCATCGCATTGATCCAGGATGTCTTCAAGAATGTGAGAGTTTCAGGATCAGATACCGATGCCAGTGAGGTGGTGGATTGAAAATTCGAGTTGGAACAAGAGGGAGTAGTCTTGCGAGGGCACAAAGTCGGTGGGTGATCTCTCACCTTCAGAAACTCGATCCATCGATTGAACTGGAAGAGGTAGTGCTGAAGACCAAAGGTGACATAGATTTGAAGTCACCCCTCCATCAGCACCAGACCCCTGGACTTTTCACCACCGAGATTGAAAAATCTCTAATGAACTCCGAGATCGATCTTGCAGTGCATTCCCACAAGGACCTTCCAACAAGTTCCACTGATGGTCTCGTCATCGTTGCGATTCCCATCAGGGAAGTTCCGTGGGATGCCTGGGTTTCCGAAGAATTTCCTAGCCCTGTGGATCTCCATCCCGGAGCACGAGTTGCCACCGGATCACTTCGTCGTCGCGCCCAACTTCTGAATCAGTTCAGTCTGCTCGATGTCGTCGGAATTCGTGGCAATGTTGATACGAGACTCGATTTGTACCGTGAGAGAGGAGATAGCGCTCTCGTAATCGCTTCTGCTGGGCTCAGACGGCTTGGTTTGCACGAGAAGATTCGTTATGAGTTCGGTCCCACCGAGATCACCCCATCTCCTGGGCAAGGGGCCCTGGCGATTCAGATGAGAGCAGGATCTGAAGGGATCGACCTGGTGAGTCGGCTCGATGACGTTTCTACCAGGAGAGCAGTTACGGCCGAACGAGCGCTCCTCTCCTCTCTCGGTGGAGGTTGTCATCTGCCGATCGGTTCCTATGGTCGTGAGCATGGCCGCGGGATCACCTTGATTGGAATGGTTGCGCTTCCTGATGGATCCAGATTGCTCCGGCTCGGTACCGAGGGTCCTGCAGAGGAACCGGAACAACTGGGAGAAGCTCTCGCGGATTTGCTACTGCAATCCGGGGGAGATGAAATTATGGAAGAACTCGAAAAGGATATTTCGAGGTGAGGTCAACTCGACTCGTCGGAAAACGCGTTGTTGTCACGCGACCGGAATCCCGATGCGCTTCTTGGATCGGTGCATTTTCAGATGAGGGCGCCGAGGTGATCCACGAGCCGATCTTTGAACTTATTGGGATCTCGGGATCCAGGGGGAAAGAGGCAAGAGAACGTTTGATCGGGCGGCATGGGGAAGACTCCTGGATGGCATTCTCCAGTGCGGCGACGGTAAGACACTTCGCCGGGTTACTGGAATCTCCCGAAAAAGTTGAAAATGTTCACTGGGCAGCCGTGGGTCCTGCAACCTCTGCTGCAATGGATGAAGTGGGGATAGCTGCGGATGTGGTTGGGGATGGGACAGGTGCTGAAAATCTCGCCAGGTTGGTTCTCGAGACGTGCCCCTCTCCGGACCTTCTCCATCTTACTTCAGACCAGGGCCTTCCCCTTCTGTGCGACAGAATCGAGGAAGCCGGTGGAAAAGCGAAGCGCCTTGTTCTGAGCCTGCAGTGCAGGGTGACCGGGGTCGATCCTGATCGCTGGCTTTTCCCAACTCCTCCTGACCTGCTCACTTTTGCGAGTCCAAGCGCTGCTGGCGGATTGCTCATCGCCGCCTCACCGAAAAGTCGTTCACGACTTTTCGAGATTCCGGCACTGGCACCAGGAGGAACCACAGCAGGGTTTCTCAGAGAAAAAGGATGGACTCGAGTGGGACAGGCGACCCATGATGCCGCTTCGATGGTGGACGCTGCAGTGGAAATCCTCGATGTGAGTTCTTCACCCTGAGTGCAGGAATCTTGAACTTCATTGATCCACTCCCAGAGGGAGTTGGGCATGGTATTCTCTCCGAACCGATGATCGGATTTCCAGCAAGCTCGAAATGGAGGGTGGGAAGATGTCCCCGTTCCCGTACCGAAGAATGCGCAGGCTCCGCTCGACGACCCGGATGAGGCAGTGGGTCGCGGAGACTCACTTGACACGTCATTCTCTGGTGAAACCTCTTTTTGTCTGTGAAGGGGAGGGAGTCGAGCGTCCCATCACTTCCTTGCCTGGCCAGTTCCAGCTCTCGGTTGATCAGGTGTCAGATGTTGCCAGGAAGATCCAGGATTCAGGAGTTCCAGCGGTTCTCCTATTTGGTATCCCCGACAGCAAGGACCCCAGCGGAACCTTCTCGACCGACCCTGAAGGAGTGGTGCCCCGGGCGGTGCGCGCAATCAGGGAATCTGCAGAAGACCTGATCGTCATCGGCGACGTTTGTCTCTGTGAATTCACGGATCATGGGCACTGTGGGATCGTCTCCGCTAGCCCTGGTGGGCAGCCCTTGATAGACAATGACGCAACACTCGAAGTGCTCGCAACTCAGTCGCGTGTGCTTGCTGATGCCGGATGTCAGGTTGTGGCTCCGTCGGCGATGATGGATGGCCAGGTAAGGGCGATCAGGGGCACCCTGGATGGGGCTGCTCATGGTCAGGTGGTGATTCTTTCCTACGCTGCAAAGTTTGCCTCGAGTTTCTACGGTCCCTTTCGTGAGGCGGTGAAGAGCGCTCCTTCGTTGGGCGACCGCAAGACCTACCAGATGGATTGCAGAAACATCCGGGAAGCCATCGAAGAGGTATCTCTCGATATTGAGGAGGGTGCTGATATCGTGATGGTCAAGCCGGGTCTTCCTTACCTCGATGTCATCACGAAAATTCGCCAAAATTTCAACGTCCCGGTGGCTGCCTACCATGTGAGCGGTGAGTGGTCGATGCTACGTGCCGCAGCCGAGCGCGGATGGATTGATGGTGATTCGGTTTACCTCGAGAGCCTGCGTTGCCTTCACCGATCGGGAGCGGACATCATCATCACCTATGGGGCAGAAGAGGCGATCCGGTTGCTGGAGAGATAAACGCTCTGCCGTTTGCCGTAAAAGGGAAATAAATGAGGAGGATCAGCATGGCGGAGTCGGAAACCCACCTTCTCCTGAGGGCGCTTGCCAGGAAAACCCATGAGAGGACACCCGTCTGGTTCATGAGACAGGCAGGCAGATACCTGCCTGGCTACCAGAAGATTCGTTCCCGCACAAATTTCCTCACTCTTTGCAAGACACCTGAGCTTGCAGCCGAGGTGACCCTCGAACCTCTCGACACCCTCGGAGTTGATGCCGTGATAATTTTCAGTGACATCCTGGTTCCCATCGAAGCGATGGGACTGGAAGTGGTCTTCGGTGACCGTGGACCCTTCATGGGAAATCCCATCGTAGATCGTAGAGGTATCGACGGTCTGGGGAATCCGGACCCCGCTGAAGATACCGGTTTCGTGATGGATGTGATTCGGGAAGTTCGATCTCGGGTGGCAGGTCGTGTGCCAGTAATTGGCTTCGCGGGGGCGCCATGGACTCTTGCTTGTTATGCCCTCGAAGGATCTCCAAGTCGCACCTTTGCTACTGCCAAGAAGATGGTTTACCAGTCCCCTGAGGATCTTCACGAGTTGCTGAATCGTCTCGCTGGAACGGTTACCAGTTACCTGCGAGCACAGGTCGATGCTGGAGCACAAGTATTGCAACTGTTCGATAGTTGGGGAGGCATTCTAGCCCACGATGCTTTCCATGAATTTTCACTCCGTTACTGCAAACAGGTCCTAGAAAATCTCGATGGATGCGGAGTTCCGAGAATCTTGTTCATCAAGGGTTGCGGCTCCCATCTCGATTCCGTTTCTAGAATGGTGGATGAAATCGGAATCGAGGCAGTGAGTATCGATGATTCGATTGATCCTGCACGGGCAAGGTCTGTGTTCGGAGGTCGCTGCGCAATCCAGGGGAACCTACCTCCTGAATCGCTCTTTGCCCCAGAAAATATCCTCAGATCCCGAGTCGCAGAAGTTCTCGATGCGTTCAAAGGTGAGCCCGGTCATGTCTTCAACCTGGGACACGGGATACTCCCCACGACTCCTGTCGAGAACGTACGGGCGGTTGTCGATGAGATACACGCCTACCGCTAGAGAGAGTACTCTTGGTGCAAGCTTCCTTGGGATCGACTGCAGGACCGAGCATCGCTGTCGTCGGGAGTGGGATCGCTGGCCTTTCTGCCGCAATATTGCTCAAGGATGCTGGCTGTTGTGTTCGAGTTTTCGAATCGAAGAAACGGGTCGGCGGGTTAATCGAATCCACAGTTTCAGAAGGTTTCCAGATGGAATGGGGACCGAGTTCGTTCCTCTCCACTTCCGAAGTTCTCCTTCGACTTGTCGACCGTGCCGGGCTCACTGATTCGGTTGTGCGCGCCTCCCCTTCCAGCCGTTGTCGGTACTTGTGGCGTGCGGGTCGGCTGAGGTCACTCCCATCTCACCCCCTTCAATTTTTTCTTAACGATTTCCTGCCGATACGAACTCGAGCGCGGATGTTGCTCGAGCCTCTGGTCCCCGGGAGGGAGGTCCCGGGAGAGACGATCACCGAGTTCTTCCAGAGGAGATTTGGCAGGAGCGCAGCCCGGTGGCTAGCTGATCCGATGACTGCAGGGGCCACGGGGGGGTTGCCTGAAAATCTCGAGGTTTCAACAGTTTTCCCGAAACTGGTCGAGTGGGAAAGAGAAAAGGGAAGCGTCATTCTCGGGGCACTTTCGGCAGGGAGGGGAAAGGGGCCTGTGGAAAAACGGCCCTGGGCTCTCGATGGTGGGATGGCCTCGCTCCCTATTGGTCTAGCGGCTGTTCTTGGAGATGCGGTTGAACTGGAAACGCCGGTAGAAGAACTCGAGCGGGTTCCTTCAGGCTGGAGATTGCACCTCGGAGATATGAGCCCCTCAAAGACTTTCGATGCGGGGGGAGTGGTCCTCGCAGTTCCTGGAAAGCCACTTTCTCGATTGCTCCGGCCCATCGAGAAAGAAGCTGCCGAACTTGTGGGAATGACAAAATATTCCTCTCTCGCTTTGGTGCAGATTGGCCTTGATCCTCGAAGCCTGCAATTTTTTCCGGATGGATTTGGGTTCCTTGCACCGCGCGGGGAGGGACTGTCTGCGCTGGGAGTCATCTGGAGTTCCTCGGTATTCCCTCATCGGGCACCGGAAGGGAAAGCACTTCTCACTGCCTTCCTGGGGGGCGAGAGAGAACCACATCTCCTCGAAAGTTCAGACGATGAGATCGTTGCTCAGGGTCTGGAAGCGTTGAGAATCGCACACGGGGGAGATCTCTTGCCGGAATTGGTTCGACTGGGCAGGGCGAGGGAGGCGATCGCTCTCTATCACCCGGGTCATGGATCACGAGTCAAACGGATCGAAGGCCTCCTGGCTGGTCAGCGAAATCTGGAGGTCGCGGGAGATCACCTCGAAGGGGTTTCAGCAGAGGCATCGGCTGCTAGTGGAGAGAGGGCAGCACGCCGCCTCCTGAGTTCCATTGGTGTTATAACACATGACAATGAAAGGGTTTAGCATGGATTCGCCGATAATTCATCCGGATAGGATCGATCCTCGTGACCATGGGGTCTATCGGAATGACAGGATGGGAAAGAGCACCCTCTTTTCCTCACAGAGATTGCTGGTTGGATTGAACGCGTTCGAAGCAGGTCAGGAACACGCCCTGCACTCCCATGAGGGGCTCGACAAGGTTTACCACGTGCAAGAAGGTAATGGCTTCTTCCTGCTCGATGGGCGGGAGATCGCAATGAGTCAAGGAGACCTGCTGGTTGCGCCCGAGGGGGTTGACCATGGCATTAGAAACGATGGTCCAGGTCGACTGCTGGTGCTGGTATTCCTCGCCGGGAAAAGGTAGGGAATTATTCCTGACTGACGATCCTGCAATTCGTGACTCATATAATTGCTCTCCAACCCATTTCCGCTCCAGGGAATGAATCTCCTAGTGGAAGTCCAACATAGATGCTTCCTAAACGCATTACCGACCTATTTCGTCGGTAGGCAAGATGAGTCTGGACGGTAAATTACAGATCCTTCTTTCTCTTCCAGTATCACGGGCCCGAACTCTGTTCAGAGCCAATTGTAGTGCTCTCTGTGCGCCAATTGCTCTGTTGTCTACAGAATTAGCCCTTCGTTAATAACTGATTCGTGATCCTGGGACCTAGTCTCAGCTTCGTCCCTGTGGACGGTGTCCACACCCGTTTAGCACCACGGAAATTTGGAGGTACTGGAGCCATGCAGACGCGCACCTCGACCATCCTGGTCATTCTCGTCTGGTCTCTTTTTGGTTTCGCTGTCAATCTTGGAGCTCAGTGCGAGCCGACAACTGACTGCAATGCCAACGGAGTCCTCGATTCATGTGATCTTTCATCCGGAACAAGTGATGACTGTAATGTGAACGGCATCCCCGATGAGTGTGAGATTACCGGAGACCCCTCCATCGACTGCAACGCCAACGGAATCCCAGATACCTGCGAACCGGTGGGAGAAGTTAGCGTTACTACGGGTCTTGGCAATTTTGGCTCGGCGATGGATGCTTCCGGCGACCTGTGGGTTGTCGGGGCGCCGGCTCCGGAAATTGGCAACGGAAGCGCCGGGGTGGCGAATGTATATCGCCGGGTAGGGACCCAGTGGATTCTCCAGGCTCAACTGATTCCCATCGACCAGACTGCCGGTCAACAATTTGGCCATAGCATCGCTGTCGAAGGAGATCTCATCGCAATTGGTGCTCCTGGCGATGGGGGAATTACGACTCCGGGTCGTGGTGCGGTTTACATCTTCAGAAATGTAGATGGAACCTGGATGCAGGAACAGAAACTCGTCGCCTCCAATGGTCAGGCCAATGATGAGTTCGGGATCTCTGTCGATATCAATGGGGACCGGCTCGTCGTCGGTGCCTGGAAAGAACTGAACTTACTCGCTACAGGAAGCGCATATGTCTTCTCTCACGACGGCTCCTCGTGGGCACAAGACGTGGTGCTCCTGCCAACCGACCCGATAGTAGATAACAGATTTGGTCAGACGGTTGCCATCAGCGGTGATTTCATCGGAGTTGGTGCACCAAGAGCAAATTCTGGTGTTACCCTGGATACAGGCGCTGTCTACATCTATACCAGCGTCGGAACAACCTGGTTCACAACCCAGAAAATCACGGCTGCTGATGTCCAGTCAGGTTCCGACTTCGGCTCAAACCTGGCCGTAGACGGGGACCTCCTCCTCGTGGGTGCCCAACTTGCCGATAACGATGATGGTGCAGCGTATGTCTTCAAGCGAGCAGGCTTGACATATTCCCAGACCCAGAAGTTAGTTTCGGGATTGAATAATGGTCAATTTGGTAGCGATGTCTCCATCACATCAGGCCACCTATGGATCGGAGCCTGGCGAGCGGAAGGACACCAGGGCAGAGGACTGCTGTACCGCCCCGCCGGCACTTCTTTCATCTTGGATCAAATAGTAGTTCCCCTCGGAGCTCTAGATGGAGATCGTTTCGCCAGTGCGGTCGCCGCTTCAGGTGACTACGTGTTCGGCGGCTCTCCGGCTCGCAATTTTGCATACTCCTTACGATTGATCCCCGCACCCGATTGCAACAACAACGGGGTTGAGGACACCTGCGACATCTCGGTTGGGAGCAGTTCAGACTGCAATCTCGATGGGATTCCCGATGAATGCGAAATTACTGCCGGGACCTCTTCTGATTGCAATCTAAACGGAGTTCCTGATCAGTGCGAACTCGATAGCGGAATAGCCCTCGATTGCAATCTAAACGGAGTCCTGGACCAGTGTGATATTGCGAGCACGCAATCCGCAGATTGTAATCTCAACGGAATTCCCGATGACTGCGAGAGCGACTGCAATTCCAACGGGATTGCAGATAGCTGCGAGATTTCGGATGGAAGCGCTCCGGATTGCAACCTGAACGGAATCCTCGACCAGTGCGATATCCTTTTAGGTTTCGCAATCGACTGCAATTCCAACGGGATTCCCGATACATGCGATCTTGATAGCGGAAGTTCTCTCGACTGCAACGTGAACCTCGTGCCTGATGAGTGCGATGTTCTTGTTGGTATTGCAGACGACTGCAACCTCAATGGAATCCTGGACGAATGCGACCTGGATTCCGGAACCAGCGCTGATTGCAACCTGACCGGTACTCCAGACGAGTGTGATATCGCGAGCCTGATCAGTCCAGACTGCAATCTGAATGCGATCCCCGATGAGTGCGATCTGTCTTTGGGTACTTCTTTCGACTGCAACTCAAACAGCATTCTCGACGATTGTGACATCGCGGCGACTTCCAGTGCCGACTGCAATTTGAACGCAATTCCCGACGAGTGCGATGTCGCTAACGAAACCAGCCTCGACTGCAATGCGAACATCGTCCCGGATGAATGTGAAGTGAATCCTGATCCTGAATTCCCGGTGATCGCTGGGCTTCCCCTCTCGGTAGATATTTTCGTCCAGCCGGGTACCTGTTCCCAACTGGCGATCTGGTCAGAGCCAGTGGTTACCGACAATTGCGGAGTTGCTTCCGTCACTTCAGATCATGAATCGGGCCAATCCTTCCCCACTGGAACGACCCTCGTCACCTACACTGCCATTGATGTTTCAGGAAACGTCACGACCGTGTCCTTCCCGGTTGTCGTCACCGACGATGAGCTTCCGGTGATTGACGTGCAGCTTGCCGATATCGCTCTGGATTCCGAACCGACCACCTGTGGAGCCACTGCAACGTGGATAGCTCCGAGTGCCATCGATAACTGCGATGTCGGAACCCTGGTGGTTTCCAATGAACCAGGGTCCAACTTTCCCGTTGGAGACACTGTGGTGACCTACACTGCCACCGACATTAATGGCAACGTTGCGACGATGAGTTTCCTCGTGACCGTGACCGACGTCGAATTTCCAACTCTGACAGGTCTTCCGTCCGCTATCGCCGTCAACACCAATCCTGGCGTTTGTACTGCGACAGTAGCATGGGCAGATCCTACGGAAGAGGATAACTGCGCCGTGCTGAGCGTCGATCGATCACACATTCCTGGAGCGGCCTTCCCTGTTGGCACAACAACAGTTGACTACACTGTCAATGACGTGAATGGCAATAGCACCGCCTATTCCTTCGACGTCGTCGTCAGTGACGTTGAGTTGCCGACCATCATCAACATGCCATCCGACATTGTCGTCAATAATGACCTCGACCAGTGCGGTGCGACCATTACCTGGACTCTTCCGCAAGCTCTGGACAACTGCGAAGTCCTGAGTCTTTCAGGGTCCAACTCTCCAGGAACCTTCTTCGATATCGGGACCACCGTCGTCAATTACACGGTTACCGATGTCAACGGCAACGTCGACACTGCCGGATTCACCGTCACGGTTTCCGACAACCAGTTTCCGACAATGTCAGGTCTTTCCGGTGACCTCTTGGTTTCCAACGATCCTGGCAACTGTTCCGCTCTCGTGACCTGGGTTCCGCCGACCCCGGCCGACAACTGTGGTGTGCAATCTCTCACTCCCAGCATCGAGCCTGGAAGCAGTTTTCCTGTAGGTAACACGGTTGTCTCCTACACCTTGTTGGACATTCACAACAACAACATCGTCGAGTCCTTCACCGTCACGGTGACCGACGATGAGCAGCCAGCGATTCTTGGACTTCCTTCAAATTTCACCGTCAGCAATGATCCGGGTCTGTGCACGGCTGTTGCTACCTGGATCGCTCCAACCGGCGGTGACAACTGCGGTCTTTCGACACTGACGGCTGATCACGAGCCCGGCGAGATTTTCCAGGTCGGCACGACCACTGTGACTTACACCGCGACCGACATTTACGATAATTCCATCACCGGAGCGTTCGTCATCACAGTGATCGATGATGAAGCACCTGTGCTGAACGACATGCCGGTGAGCCTGAGTCAGACCAACGATCTGGGTGCCTGCGGCGCCCTCGTCAGCTGGATCGCTCCGACGTCCGCCGATAACTGCGCCATCGAATCGCTGACCACGAGTCACGAGTCGGGCAGCTTCTTCGACGTCGGCACGACCACCGTCAGCTACATGACGATGGATATCCACGGCAACAGCAGTAGCGCGTCCTTCGACGTCACCGTCACCGACGACGAGCTGCCGCTGATCAGTGCAATGCCGGCGAGCCTGAGCCAGACCAACGATCCGGGTGCCTGCGGCGCCCTCGTCAGCTGGATCGCTCCGACGTCCGCCGATAACTGCGCCATCGAGTCGCTGACCACGAGTCACGAGTCGGGCA
>JYMV01007397.1_pt1 | contig 73235 bp, 54 predicted proteins | sample 338911 | NCBI WGS metagenome assembly JYMV01 (sample SAMN03354496, study PRJNA234377) | hydrothermal vent metagenome | biome: Deep sea; feature: Hydrothermal plumes at the Eastern Lau Spreading Center, Western Pacific Ocean; material: Seawater | place: Tonga | collected 2009 | depth 2000 m m | reverse complement strand
GAGGTTGTTCAACTCGAGGTAAACGCAGACGAGACCTATGTGGTCTTTGTTGGGCAGCCCTTCATTCTTGATGGGTTTAGTGAGAGTGTTTTTATGATCGACGGCCACGGCGACATGCTACGGCTGGATACTCAAACCGCAATGGACCTTCGGGTTCAGGAAGGCTAGGTAAAAAATGCTTTGGTTAATTGGTGCAGGCATTGCACTTGCGATCAGTCTGATCGTAGGTATGCTCGACAGCGTCCTGGGAGACAACGACCACCCCGAGTGGCACGTACCCGGATTCTTCGTCAACTGGTTGATCGTCGGTGGAATCCTCTACTGGCTAAATCCGCCGTTGACAGGAATCCTTGGAGGACTATGGTGGTTAATGTTCCCTCTCATCGTCGTTGCGGCGATCAGCTTCGGGGGTTCCTACCACGATTACGGCTCTAACGACTCCAACCCGGGCGGATATTTAGCTGCTGGGCTTGTCGTCCTGATCATGATATGGGGTGGATTGGCAGCGGTTAATCACCCGTGGACGCAGGAAGGTGCAGACGAGCTGGTTGAACTTATCGACGTACAAAACGCCGAAGTTGACGAGTATCCTGCAACCGACCCAACCCACGTGGTGTTGGTGAATGCCGACATCGCTACGTTCAAGGCAAATCAGTCGATGGCTAGTGGCCCGCAAGTAGCAGGCCGCAACCTCGAAACAGTACTTGCTCCAGGCGAGCCGGTTCTGCAGCAGGTTAACGGCCACCTCTACTGGATTGTAGAGCTACAGTTCACTGGCTTCCGCACTGCCAGCCAGATCGATCACACGATCCCTGGCTACATTGTCGTGGATGCCGAGGACCCCAACGCAGCTGTCCAGTTTAGGGATGAGTTCGAGATGACCTTCGTTCCCTACACTCCGCAGTTCCTTTCTTCACAAAGAATCGAACGGCAGCTGTTTACTAATGGGTATGCCACATATAACCTCGACGACCTCACCATTGAGGTTGACGACGAGTGGAACCCATACTACACCTTGGCTATCAGCCGCCCGCTTCACAGCGGTACCGGGAAGGGAAACCGGCCGGTTGGCTTCTTGGTGATCGACCCGCAGGATGGTGACGTCACCCGGTACGATCTGGACGAGGTCCCCGAGTGGGTTGATCGTGTCTACAGTAGCGAGACAGTTTCCGAACTTCTCGGTTACTGGGGCGCCTGGGCTAATGCCCCTCGCCAGCTTATTGAAACACCAAGTAATCGCTTTGACGTCTCTGGAGAGCCCGGCCTGGTGTACACCCAAGATGGGCGAGCTGTATGGCAGGTTCTTATGACCAGTCAAAACAGCGATACCAGCGCCAGCTCTGTCATTCTTGTGGATGCCCGCACTGGTGAAGCCACCAAGTACACCACCAGCAGCGGCATTACCATCGAAGAGAACGTCATCGACGTAATGCGTGCCACCGACAACAACAGGCAACGCCACAATCCGGTTAACCCGCAGCTGTACTCCATCTACGGAGAGCTCAGCTGGGTAGCGAGTTTCGTTCCTTCCACCGAGGAAGGCAACAGCAACGACTCGTTCGCCGCCGTGGCGATCATGCCCGCTACACGAGCCGACACGGCTAGTGTGGTGTATTCAACCTCCTATCGAGAAGCTTTGTCTGAGTACCGTCAGGTCCTGGCAAGCAATTTCTCTAGTGACGACCCTAACACCGAAGCTACATCTGTGGCTGCTGAAGGCACTGTTGAAGCAATTGCTTCTTCGGTTGTCGAAGGCAACACGCTGTACTACATACGGCTAGCAGATGACGAGCGCACATTTATTGGGCCGGTTGGCGAAAGCCTAGACCTGCCCTTTGTCGCAGTTGGCGACGAAGTTCGCATCCGCTTCTTCGACGTTGGCTCACCCTTCGGCGAGGTCGACATCTCGAGTTTCGACATCCTAGTCGAGGCTTCAAGGTAGCAACAACTAAAACGGCACGAGGCCGGTAAAAACTCACTTGGCGCCGAGGGGATTGACCTCTCGAGCACTTGTGCTGAACCGTATGGTTCGCGCCAAGTCCACCGACTCAGCAATCGCAGTTCCTAACGGAACACCAAAAGCGATAGCTGAGTCATAAACCTTAGGTCAAACATTGTTTGGGTTGAGGTTTAGTATTGGGAACGCGAAGAATATTTTGCTGTAATTTTAAGACACACGAAACTTTTTGATATGTTTTAGTATTATATAAACAATATAAAACTTATTTAAAACACTATTTAGAAAATCTTTTTACAATTGACAATTTATATATATTATTATATATTTTTAAAGTAATTACACGACAGTGTGGTTAAGCAGTAAAGTGAGCGTAGACAGCTCGCTTTTTATTTTGACAGGTATTGTTCGTGTGATCTGGTTTAAGTTTAAGGGGTCTTAGATTTTAACCAGATCGCACACCATAGTGCTTTTTGGTAGGTTAATAACCTTGGGAGTAGGTCCCTAGACACAAGATATGGCAACTACTGAATACGAGAGGGATATTCATGGACACGTCAGACTGCATGGGTGACTGCATCGACTGCCCCTTCGCCGAGCCGACAGACGCCGTCATCGACCAGATCTTGGTCGAACTCGACGTTCTCGAAGCTGACATCAAGAGCCTCGAGTCACTTTCGGCGAGCCTCGCGCCCGCCGCCATCGCCTCGCCCACCTGGGCCTGGTACATCGTTGACCTGAACCGCTCCATCCAGAACTCCGTCAACCGCTATGACGAACTCGTCGGTCTGCTCCACTACTACATGAACGTCATGTTGGTCGGTGAGATCTCCGTGGTCGTCGTGCTCGAACCGGTCGATGAGACAACCGAAGCGGTTGCGCCCAACAACAACCCGACCGGCCAAGCGGAAACCTCTCCGATCGATTTCGACAAGTACGTCGCGGAGTCCATCGAGAACTCCTGGAGCTTCATCCCAAGCTAAGTGCCGGCGGCTCGGGCAACTCACGTGCATCGTGCACACGCCCGAGCCGCCGCTCCCTTTTTAATCCATCCACAAAAGCACCCATAAACAATACCTGTCTTCTCAATCCTAGAAACTATCCTGAGTGCTGCAACTATTAGCTTTAAATTGATACACTAAGAGTGTGCAAATCATAGACGTCCGCGAACCAGAAGAATTTAACATGAGCCATGTAGAGGGCTCGATTAACCTGCCCTTAAGTAGAATTATGGCTGACCCAAGCGTGGTTACCGACTTACCAAAAGACGAAACACTCGTTATATATTGCAATTCTGGCAACCGGTCTGGCCAAGCCCAGCAAATACTTAACTCGTACGGGATAATCAACGTAGAAAACGGAATCAACCAGGACTATGTCGAATCTCACTACACAAATTAAAAATGTTTTAGACGACACGATTGCTCAACATATAACCCCCGGCGCTGTTGTTGGGGTTTTTAAAAACGGTCAAAAAACCATAATTCCAGCTGGAAGTTTTACTTATGAGCCGGATTCACCAAGTGTTACCAATAAAACTATTTATGACGTAGCCTCTATAACCAAATCGGTAGCAGCAGGCTTGCTTGCCCTAAAGGCTATTGAAGAACAAAAAATCAGCCCAAACACAAAGCTTACGAGCGTATTGCCAGATTTTACTGGTACGCATCACGATGAAGTTACTGTCCACCACCTACTTACATACACTGTAATATCCGATATACAAACATCTACAGCTGAGCTATCAAAGCAAGGTGGCGAGGCTTTAATTGAGACTTTAAAAAAGACCGCGCTGAAGTCCCCGCCTGGCACAGAGTTTGCCTATATAAATACACCAGTAATTATGCTAACCCTGTTGCTAGAAACAGTTTACGAGAGTAATTTTTATGACTTAGTTCAGCAAAAAATTTTTAAGCCTTTGCATATGAACAGCTCGACGTTTTTTACTTCAAAACTCAGCGACGAGCACATTCCACCAACAGAGAATGTTGACGGACAAAATATTCATAAAATTGTCCATGACGAAAGCGCCCGCGCTATGCAACAAGACGGATACCAGACTGGTCATGCTGGCATGTTTTCAACTGTAGATGATCTACTTAATGTATGTGAAATGATTGTCAACAACGGCACATTTAATAACTCACAATTCCTCCAGCCCGAACTGATTAAAAAAATGACGACAAACCAGCTTGATGCTATTGGCAGACGCAGTGGCTTAGGCTGGGAAATGGACGACTCGTTTTTTAGAGGCTTGTACAAAAATCCAAACATTATTGGCAAAACTGGCTTTACTGGCTGCTCGATTACGATCAATCCAACCAATCAATCCAGCTTGGTAATTCTAAGCAATGCAAAATATCCAGACAGATCAACTACAAGAGATCAAATTATTAAATTTAGACTAAAACTGCTCAAGACCTGTGGCGTAATTTAAACGCCACCCTGTATTGTGGCTCCGCCCAGACATCGGTCTCGTTCCTCGACCTCCTCCGCTCAAAATGCGCTCGAAGCTAAGAGGTAGCTTCTGTGCGCTTTTGCGCTTCGCCGACTGGCACTTCGTCCTTTCCATTTCGAGTCTTTTGAGTAGTACTCAATCCAAATAAAAAACTGCCAAAAGGCAGTTCTTTATTTGGTGGCTCCGCCCAGACTCGAACTGGGGACACAGGGCTCTTCAAGCCCCTGCTCTACCAACTGAGCTACAGAGCCGATCGGTAGATATCTAGAATAACAGTTTTTTAAGTTTTGTTGTTGAAATGAAGAGCAGCCTGCTCTGTCACCTGTTCTGCTTCGCAGCCAGTCGACCCCGCCTCAACTTGGGCGATAATTCGCACCAGGTTTCCGGCCTTGCAAAATGCATTAGAGCATTTCTCACAACTGAGCTACAGAGCCGCGTCGAAATTACTATCGACTTACATATTAAAATAAGTTTTAATATTTTCCGTCTACCGAAATTTCTCCTCGTTTCGATTCTCAAACAGTCATCTGCATAATAACCTTAGATGAATTCCTTGATTTTAGAATCCATAAAATCACAAAGAAACACTGTTGAATCTAGGGGTTGATTATACAGCACTCTACCATATTTAAAAAAGGTAGTTTTTTATATTCTCCCCTTACGTATATCTTCTAGAAACTCAGCTCTAGATCGGCTTATACCATCTGTTTCTGTGCGTACTTCTGGTTCACCACTTGGTTGTCGTGGCTGTTTTTTCGCATATGTACTACGTGACCTAGGTCGTCGAATATAAGAAGCGTCATGTATTGTAGGCTCTGAGTCTGCATGACTCACTCTGGTAGGTTGGCCAGATTGCCGTGGTTGTTGAACTGGAAAAATCTCTGCACTACCTACAAAATTACCAAGACCGTCCAATGGAATACCTTGCTTAATTGCAATCTCTCCCATGTCAGGATTTATAGGCTCTGAAGGCGATTGCTCTGGGTTTGCTGGTGATGGTGTAAATTCGGACATATTGCTTATACTCCTGTTATTAATTGATTGATTCTAGTTTACGAGGTACTACAAAATAAATACATAGCGCTGATAAAACAGCTGCACCGAGTACATAGTATCGAGAAAAGTCACTAATAATGTATGCAACAAACGCAAACATTGTAATCGCTTCGAACATAGCCATTGGAACCGGAAGCGTTGAAGCGTATTTGTTTGGATCTGCTCGAAGGTTAGCTACGTATTTCATGCCAACAGAAAAAACCGCAATTGCTAGCAGGCCAATCACTCCTAGTAGTATTGGGTCATTGCCTGTGCTTGTTGCGGGATCACTTGCGGTAGATTCAACTAGCGCAAGGATATAGGTAAGTCCAAAAAACATAAAACACGCAGCTATCATGGCCAAACGAACTGGCATGGTTTTTCTTACTGACTCTTCTAAAGATTCTTGGTGATTCATATCAACTATTTACGCTGCGTATATTGTTTGATTGTTTCAAATAGGTCAGCAGGTAGGACAAACATTGTTTTTTGTGATGCTTCTGGAGCTATTTTTTCGATTGTCTCTAAAGTTCGAATATTCATTGCACCAGGTGCTTTGTTAAGCATTGCTGCTGCTTCTGCTAATGTTTGGGCAGCTTGTTTTTCACCTTGAGCGTTAATGATAACGGCCCGTCGCTCACGCTCGGCCTCAGCTTGTTTAGCCATAGATCGTTTCATGTTTTGTGGTAATTCAATATTTTGAATCTTGATGGTGTCGACATCAATCCCCCATTTGTCGGTTTCGACATCGACCTGCTTTTTTATTTCGTTCCCAAGACGTTCGCGTTCACTCAATAGAGTGTCGAGCTCCTCGTTACCAACCACGTCACGCATAACTGCTTGAGCATACAGCGTAGTTGCAGCGCGGAAATTTTGGATTTCTAGGACAGCTCGTTTTTCGTCCTTGACTCTAAAAAACACCACAGCATCTACACCAATGGTGACGTTGTCCTTGGTTATAACTTCTTGACGAGGCACATCAACGGTGGCAATACGCATGTCAACTTTTATCATTCGGTCAATGCCATATGGCAAAATAAATCGCAGTCCAGGGCCTTTAATACCGTTTAATTTACCAAAGCGCAAAACCACACCTTGTTCATACTGGTCGACAACTCGTAACCCAGAAACAACCGCAATCACCAATAAAACTGCTACAAACACCACAAATCCTCCCATAAATACTCCTTATACTCTTGATTATTATAGATCAAAACCCTTATAATTTGCGAGCGTACTTCTCTTTGTTTAGGAGTGTGCAAAAATTTTAAACCAAGATTGTCGTTTGATAATTATTGTGCAGCAATCTGTTTGAAATTTTTAGAAGGAAAAAATTTGTGTAAGGAATGAAGATTTAAAACTTGTTTTAAATCAAAGCATAAACACAAATTTTTGACGGGCGGTTAGCTCAGTTGGCTAGAGCACCTCGTTTACACCGAGGGGGTCATAGGTTCGAGTCCTATACCGCCCACCAAACTACTTAAGCATTAATTGATGATTGAGTAGTTGGGTGAATATAGTTACTTGAACCTATTCATAGGTGAGACATCCTGGGAGCATGTTGCAAGGCAACTTTCTGATACGAACTTGTTCGTAATCATGAAATTGCGGGGCTGCTGGAAGTAGCCGAGTCCTATACCGCCCACCAAAAAAAGTAATATATATTATTAAACCAACCGAGTGAGGAGTTGGTTTTTTTATGTCATTAGAAAATTTACCGCAACAATCAGAAGAAGAGCAATGGTTAGTTCGAGCAATCTCTGACTCTATTATAATTGCAAGTTTAGAAACGGCACATATAGCACAATACAAGCTGTTCCAAGATCAATTAGAGCTGATTAAAGCCCAAACCTCAGAGATCGCTGCTCTCGAACGCTTAACGATTAAACTTCTGCTCGAAAAACAAGAACTTGAAAAAGCAATGACATACGATAAGCTAACAGGTTTATTACGAGAAGAAAGCATAGAGCGAGAGGTTTTTCCTCAGGTAGACCGAAAATTGAAAGATAGTGCTTTGTACCATTTAGTATATGCAGATGTCGACGATTTTAGTGCAGTCAATAATATCGAAGGGCACGACCGTGGCGATGAAGCTTTGGCGCTTATTGCTGAAAAAATGAAAGAATCGACAAAGTCTGGGATTGACTTCCTTATTCGATCAAATGATGCAGGCGATGAATTTATTCTAATAATAGAAGGTGATTTGAAAACAGCCAAGCAGGTTGGAAAAAGAATTAATTTAACCCTAGCTGAAGAAGAGCACTTTGCCGGAACTCCACTTAGTTTGTCAGTCGGTTGTGCGCCTTTGCGCGGCACTACCCCAGAGCTTTATAGCGCGTCAAAAATTTTGGCAGAAACAAGAATGCGAATCGCAAAAGAAATCAAAAAAGACACTTAATCATGATTTGTTAGTCTTACATTCTTTGAAGGACAGGCGGTAGTTAGTTTGGCGTGCGAGAGAGGACTTGGCTACTTTCAGCAGCCCCGAACTTTCACTCCTGAAAGCATAGCTTTCAGAGGAAAGTTTCCTTGCGACATGCTCCCAGCATGTCGCACCTCCACGGAGGTTCAAGACTATGCGTACCATACCAAACTAAAAACAGCCCTTCGGGCTATCTTTAGTTTGGTGCAACAAACGCACAAACGTTTGAACTTATTAACAGAATAGCAGAGTGGCTCTATAAAAACCCAGATGAAAGTATCTTTAAGCTTCCGAAACTAACCCTATCAGAGAAACAAAATCAGAGGCTTCAACAGGTGTATGCGTACTAGAATAATACTAACCAGTAGCTATTTGAACAGTACCAAGCAATAAGATAGCTTGATAATAAAATTATAAAAACTACAATAAGCTATATGGACTATAAGCAACAAAGTAACCAAGGCTGTTTAGTAGTAGACTTGATGTACCTATTTGAGATCACACCTACTCGAGATAAAGAAAAAGCTATATTGAGTGAGGGGCTCTTTAAACTTAGAGAAAACTATACGTTAGGCTGTTTGATGGCATTTCTTAAAGAGTATCCTGAGAATAAAATTAAAATCTACGTTGATAACAATTACTATCTAGAAGTGTTGAATGGGTGGGTTAATCACTCTCAAATTGAAATGCTTCACAAAAAGAATGACGCTAAACTGCTAAGTGAACTAGAGCCTCCTTTCATAGTGTATGTCGATAACAATATTACTGATGGCTGGACACACCTCCCTCACTTTATGATGATTACACGCAGTACTGATAAGTTTTTTGATGTCTTTGACCCTTGGACGGGAGCCACGTCAAAAATGTCTAAACAGAAGATACTCGAGGGCATCGAGTTGCTAAGAAGCCACGTAAAAGTTTGTCCATTCGTTATAACCAGGGGCTAGGCAAAGTTAATCCGCTTAAAGAATGGTCTATTATATCTAATACCTTACAGATATAATTGCAGTAATGACAAACGAGCATAAACTGCTATCAAGGCGGTATCTTACATACAAATTTCTAACAAGCCTTTGGTTTGTTGGTGCTGTTTGGCTATATTTTTACAGAATTTTCATAACTGACCAACAAGTTGGCGTTCTAGACGGAATGGCTTTTGCGATTGGTTTATTAGCTGAAGTGCCGTCTGGTGCATTAGCAGATAAGTTTGGTAGAGATAGGATCGTTAAACTGGGTCAGGTTCTAGCAGGTAGCGGTTTACTAATCCAAGCTACGGGTAGTAGTTTTATGCCCTTTTTTGTTGGTCAGGCAATAATGATGATTGGTGTTGCTTTTGTGTCTGGAGCTGACGAGGCTTTGTTCTTTGAGAGGTTGAAGTTCAGCAGAAAGTCTGTGGACTGGAGAAAGCTAGTTACAAGAGGCTCGCAAGTTGCCTTAATGGCTACCCTACTGGCTACAGTTGTAGGTGGATTACTCCACACTATAAACCCTCGTCTACCGTGGTATTTGAACGGATTAGCTTTCATCGTTTCGATAGGGGCTATTTGGTCAGTCAAAGACACTAGGCCTAGAGCTAAGCGTGAGAAGTTTATGCCTGAGCTAAAAAGCTACTTTGTAGATATAAAAATGGGCTTCGCTGAGTTTAGTAGACCAAAGCTACGTCTTTACGTTCCTTATATACTTGCAGTACAAGGGCTATTTTATACAACTGGCTACGGTTTACTAAGGCTTATTCTGTTAGATCGGTTTACTTTCTCTCCATTCTGGGGATCCGTTGCTATAGCTAGCAGTAGCTTAATTACAGTAGGGCTTCTAGCTTATATGCACAAAAATGCCGAGGATCTAAGCGAGCGTAACGTACTTGTAATAATTGGCTTAATCGCTTCATCGAGCCTATTGCTGTCTTTGGCAAACATCGGTTTATTCGGTTATATAGTCATTCTTGCTCTATATGCTGGTGAACACGTTCTGCAACCGTTCCTTAGCGAAGTGTTAAATCATCGAGCATCTGACGACAGAAGAGCTACAGTGCTATCCGTTGCTTCATTCCTGAAGTCATTGCCATATGTGTTACTTGCTCCAATAATTGGCTACCTTAGCTCTAACGATAAAATAGAGTACTTCTTCATTGCTTGGGCTGGAATAATTTTCTTCGCAGTGTTGCTGTATATCAGCCAGAAGAAGCAAGATACACACATTAGCCTAACTGACTGACCACCCCCCTATGCTTTTGGCCTGACTTTTCGAAAAGTCCGTAAACGCACCCATCAGCTAAAAACACGTCTACTTCAATTTTTGGTTTGATTTGGAATATACCCAACAAAAACGGGATTTTCTAAAACAGGGGTAGCGTTAAAAATTTACACCCAACAAATCTAATAGCTTAACAGAGGAAAAATTGTTGGGTAGAAACTGTTAGTTATTTGCTAGTTTATATAGTCTCAACACATCGGTATAATAAAGTTAGATGAGACGCAAGTTAATTAGTAAGAGCTACCTTTTCTCCCGCCTAGGCACTTCTAGGTATTTTTGGCGTGCTCGGCATAAAATTGCAAAAATTAACTTTAGACGGTTACGGACTAGTCTTGTGCTCAAAAATACCACCGCTACTGCAAAGACAGAAGTTCAGTATTGGCAAGCGATGTCCAAAGGCTCTACTGCTCCAATAGTGTTGGCGGTCGTGGTCGCACTTGCTTTGTATGCTCTTGAGCGAAATATCGCCGTCATAGCAGACCTAGGTTTGATACAAAACACCTTTATTGGCAGGTACTTAAGTCGAGGCCTCGATCAAAACACATATGTGCAATTGCTAACTGCTATCGCAAGCGTAACGGGCGTATTCTTGGGTTTATACTTTACTGCCGTCAGTACCGTGATCTCTAACACATACTCTTCTGTTTCAGGGAATGTAAGAGAGCTTCTTCTCAAGGATAAGATTGGGAATAATTACGTTAAGTTGGTGTCATTCTTGACTGCGCTATCAGTCATTCTTTTGTCGGTTAGTGTAGCTGGAGTTGCACCCCTTCATATAGCGGTTCCGCTATTGGCAGTCGTTTCGTGTTTAGCCATTTTTGCTTTTGTTAATCTCGGTAAGCGTGCTTTTTTCTTATCTGACCCAACTCTTTTCTTCAACACGTTGTCGAGCGAACTACTTAAGTGGGTAAGGCAGGCAACTCATCGCGGTCATCACTGGAGAAATTCTAATTTTCAAGAGCATTATCGTAGACAGGCTCTAAAATCTGTTACGACTGTGGCGACGCTCGCCGAAATATCTAGCGAAAAGCCTGAGTTGCAAGGTCAGGCACATCCAGAACTGTTAAGAAAAATGCTATTACTTGTAAATGTCTACCAAGAAGAAAAGCTTTCTATACCCTCTACGAGTAACTGGTTCAGCAAAAAGGCTCAACATAAGCAATGGTATCTGACAGAAAGTACTGAACTCGAGAGTGCTACGCAGACATACACGTCCCTAAAACCAAACGAAATGCCAGACACCACTTGGCTAGAGGACGCTATGCTAGATGTCATATTCAAGGCAAATAAGGCAGATTTAGAGCAAGGTAACTATCAAGCTCTTTATAATAAAATACTAAGTTTGGATGATTTTTTTAAGGAAACTAGCAATAAATGGCTTAGCGAGAGCGGTATCGAATGGCAGACAAAGCTTTCTAAAGATATAGTCAGTCAGTTGGCTAGCGATGCTGAGATTGATGAGCAACAGGAGCAGTACTCTCTTGCTGTTGCCGACATAGTAGCAAGCCTACCAATGTCTTTGGAGCTTGGGTTTGCGAAAGCTGTGGGTGAACTTAACGCGGATAAACTACGCACAGATCTACTCAATACGAACTGGCTTAAAAACAGCTCACCTTATGGCTTTAAATTACCACCAAACACAATTAAGACACTAGAGAAGATGCACGAGGGATTTGTATTTGAGAAGCTAGCTAATGCTTCACACAGAACCCAGAATTGGTACGTTACCGAATTAATACTCCACGACCTTGATATGGCACTCTATGGCCAATGGCAGGCACTTATATCGATGCTCGAGACTTGGTACAAAGACGCTGGGGTAGCTTTAAGCAAAGCTAAGAAATATAAGCACTCTGCAATTATATACAGTAGAGCTATTGAACAAGCCTGGAAACTCGATAGTCACATCGAAACATTAAAGGAGCTTTCAAAGAAACTGGGCGAAGATAGCAAAATTAACTTTGAAAAAAACGCTGAATGGAATTGGGAAAAAGAGCACGACAGGGTTACCAAGTTCAGGGATATGGCTATAGAGGGTCAATCAAAACTCATACCCAAATTGTGGAACACAGAGAAACCAGACCCTGAAATGCCTGATTTATTTGGGGGTGCAGTTCACTTCACAGGAGAAGCTTGTTACCGTTCGCTGGAGGCAGGCGATGCTGAGAAGTTCAAGGCACTGTTCCGAACCTACTTCTTTGGGATAATAGGTATATTTGATAGCGTGAGACCTCAAGTTCTCGACTGGGAGCAGGCGTCGGCAATATCTTGGATGTCTGAGCCAATTCTAGATTTATTTGATATTAGTGGCTATGCATATGTATTTGCGGAATACCACGATATGCCCGAGATATGGAACGAATGTAAAACTGTATGGGACACATACATAGAGGAACTTCCTGCTCAACTACCTATATATGCAACTATCTCCAAATATCATCAAACCCCAAGAATGATGATTACGCCTCGTGCAACGCTCCGAAGTAGGTGGCAGATTGCTTTAGGAAAGCTACTCAGCGACCTGCATAAGCAGACAAATTCTTCTGGCTACTACTCTCAACCACGAGTTGAACATTCTAGTGAACTGATAAGAAATATAGCCCCCTTGAGCGACAGTGTACCCTCTATGTTCGTGGATGCTATAGATATATTTACCGTAAAGTATCTTATTACATTACAAGCTAGTAACGAATTAGATTTCGGTATGATCGAAGATAAGATATCAAACATTAACGGTAGTGAAGAGGTGGATAATGAGTAGACTATCTCGACGATATTTTCCAAGAAAGAGACGCCCAAAGGATGAGCCAGCACATTATGCATTTATGTTCATACGAGATATACATACGGGGATAATGCCCTTTCGAACTGGTAGGGAGTACCCCTTTACAGTTAAATTAAAGCGAGTAAACGAAAGCTTAGAGGTACAATTAAAGGACTTTTTAAGTATCGGTAAAGGTACAGGCTGGTCGATAACAGAAGAGTTAAGCAATATAGTTGGAACACTTTCTCATTACTTAGTGGCTCTTGGTGAAATCTATATAGAAATTGTGCAAGATGATGAAGGCGACAAGAAGAGCTTGGCAGGGAAACAACTCGTCATCTTGCCCAGAGGTAGGGTTTTAAGAGTATATAAGTATTACATTCAAGTTGTGCCTATTGAAAGCTGGAAGCGTGGTGAGAAAAAGTTTCATCTTATACCTTCTAAGAACATTTGGCACCTCAAGTTGCCTAAAAAGCTAGGCTCTCCAAGCAGACACCGTAGAACCCTAAAGAAACTTAATCTACTATCCAATACGACGCCGGCATTTGTATTTGAAGACGGAAAACTAGGAGGGTCGGTATATTATGATTTCGCTAAGCATCGTTTCAATAGCGAAGTAGCTGTTGAGAACGTTACTTCAGAATGGGGCAGTATATGGAGCTTGGGGCAGATTAAGGGCACTACAGAGTACTACTATATCGTTAACAGGCTCAGGTCGTGTCGTTCGCAAGCCCTACTTCGCGAACATATTATTTCTGAAATCAATAGACTGATTTCAAGAATTGGCGTCAAGAACTCTATTCAGGTTAAAGGCTTAGCAATTTCTTCAGATATAAGCGAAGCTATATCTAAACTCGAGAAGGGTGAAATTGGCTTTCAAGAGGCAATGAAAGCTACTAAGAGCTAAAATATCGTATGAGTACTCACAAAATATCCAAAAAAGGGCTAGAAAGGCTGAAAGAGGAGTTTCCAGAAGGCTTTGACCCAGAAAGGAGTTACGGCATTATTCCAAAGCAACCGAGACCAGAAGACACAGTTTATTGGCTCGATTACGATCCAGACAAACGCTATTTGAAGCTCAATAGTTTTGTAATACAGTCCTTTCAAATGGGTAGCAATGCCGACACTTACTTCACTAAGCTGTTTGCCAAAAAAGGCTGGATTAAGAAAGTTACTGTAAAAAAGCCTGCTAGGGCTGGTGTACTAGTAAACAATATCAAGATGCCCCTTAAGCTACGTAATGCTATCTTCGATTTCGGAGCCAAAGGAACAATACTTGAAGTCCATACTGTTATTAGACGTGAGCGAGCTAGAAACTTCAGTGTCATAGACAAAGAAGTGCAGGATTATTTGGTCAAATGCCGAGATAAGCACTACTCCCTGGTAGACGCTGGAAAACGAAAATAAACTACACAGGATTTGCGACGATGGCTAGTTTTCTTGAGAGGATCGGCGTATGGAAACGCCATCAACGCAAAAGAAAGATAAGCAATCGGACACTCTGATTGAGTTTGTCGAGTTGTTGGCTAAAATTGAAACTACTCCCGAGAAAATAAAGAAAAATAGCGATAAGATGACCGTGGGTACGCAAGTTATCACTTACTGACCATCTACAACTACGCTAAAATGGTGTTATATGGCGAGCTTATTAGGAGATACAGACTTTACTAAATTTAGGTATGTTTTGTATGCTCGCAAGTCTACTGAAGATGAGGGCAGTCAAATGCGTTCAATCAAAGATCAGATTAAAGTATGTAAAGAGTACGCTGAACGTAATAATCTAAACGTAGTCGCCATCATTAAAGAAGACAAGTCGGCGAAAGTAGCAAACAAGCGGTCAGGCTTTAACGAGGTTGTAAGCGAGCTAGAGACTAAGGACGGTAAATATGACGCCATACTCTCCTACGCACCAGATAGACTGGCTCGCAATATGCTCGAAGGTGGACTGCTAATAAACCTGGTAGATGATGAAAAAATAAAAGACCTCAAGTTTCCAACACACCACTTCACAAACGACCCATCGGGGAAGCTAACGCTAGGAATTATGTTCTCTATCTCTAAGCACTTCTCTGACGCCCTCTCAAGAGGCGTTAAGCGAGGTAATCAAGGCAACCTAGAAGAAGGTATCTCTGCTGGTGTAGCTAGGTGGGGTTACGACAGAGACGCCAACGGGCACGATAGACCCAACGAGATGTTCGATCTGATCAAAGAGGGCTGGGAAATGCGAGCTAGCGGAGAGACGATTGCTAGCGTAGTCAAATTCTGGAAGAGAAATAACGTTCATAGAATGACGAAAATAAACCGCAAGAACAAAGTATCTAAAAGAAAAGAAATGACTTACAGTACCGCAACGAAGCTGTTTAAGAGCCCTTTTTACTACGGAATACTGGTGCAGTCAGAGCAAGAAGTAGACTTACGGCTCTTACCTATCAACTTTGAGCCAATGATAAGTGAGGAGTTATACAATCAAGTTCAATCGCTAAGTGAAAACAGATCAAAACTTAAACCAAAGACCAGTAAAAAAGGTATATTTTACCCTTTCAGAAATATGGTTTTTTGTGGTGTTTGTAGGGGCGATATACCGATGCGACCTGGCAAAAATAAAAGCTCAAGCGGTAGTTACGGCTTAACCTATCGTTGCGACAATAAGCCTTGCGATAGAAAAGTAAAATCTGTTAGAGCTAAGTACATTCTAGATGACTTATATAAGGTACTCGATACACTGAAATTCACTGAAAAAGAATACAACCAGTACAGTAAGCGTATGGAGGAATTTACTGCTGAAAAGATTGTTGAACTACGAACTGAAAAGCGAAGTCTAACTGGTAGAAAATCAAACCTCGAAAGTAGTTTCAAAACTAAGTCTCGGCAACTAGCAGAGCTTGGCAAAAGTTCGCCAGCTTTCACAACCTTAGAGACAGACTTAGAAGTGATGCAAGATGAACTGCTTGACCTAGAAGATGAAATAGCAAAGATTGAAGCAAAGCTAGTAAATCCGACCAAAATCAAGATGACCAAAGATAAGTTTTTGAACCTAGCAAATACTGCTTCTGACAAGATGAGAGCGGGCACTCCGCTAGAAAAAGACGTACTGGCACGAATAATGCTTTTGAACTTCACTATAGACGACGAAAGGGCGCCTTCCTACCTCTGGAAAGAGCCCTTTGATAGCTTATTAAAAGCTAAGAATATTCGTTCTGGTGCGCGAGAGAGGACTTGAACCTCCACGGGATTACTCCCACTACCCCCTCAAGGTAGCGCGTCTACCAATTCCGCCACTCGCGCATATAGACACTATCGAATAGTTTAGAACAGATATTAAATATAGGCTAGTTACTCCAAATATATTCATAAACCAGAATTTAAATATACCCCGACCTACAACCATCCAACGCATCTACAGGAACCAGTGATCTGTATGATTACCTTTACAACTGCTCTTCTATTTCTTCTACATGAGTGATGGCATCGTCACCCATAAGACGGCGGAGCGTGTTTTTAAGCATGGTGTGCTGAATAAACAGGTCGTGTTCAGACGGGGAGCCGTCACTTGTTTGTGGGCCCTTGAAATAAAAGCTCAGCCAATCTTGTACTCCACCTAACCCAGCTCGGGCAGCAAGGTCTGTAAACAAAACAAGATCAAGGACAATTGGTGCAGCCAAAATTGAGTCTCTGCACAAAAAGTTGACTTTAATCTGCATTGGATACCCCATCCATCCAAAGATATCGATATTATCCCAGCCTTCTTTTTCGTCGCCGCGTGGTGGGTAATAGTTAATTCGAACTTTGTGGTAATAGTCTTTATACAGTTCTGGGTATACATCTGGCTGTAGCACGGTGTCGAGCACCCCAGCTTTGGTAACCTCTTTGGACTTAAAGTTTTCTGGGCTGTCTAAAACTTCACCATCGCGGTTGCCTAAAATGTTAGTCGAAAACCAACCATTCAAGCCCAGCATGCGAGCCTTTAGCCCTGGTGCAATAATCGTTTTTATTAAAGTTTGACCTGTTTTAAAGTCGCGACCAGCAATTGGAATATTACTACTTTGTGCAAGATTCGAAAGTGCTGGTACATTTACAGTGTTATGTGGAGCGCCGTTAATATATGGCACGCCTTCTTTTAAAGCAGCGTAAGCGTACAGCTGAGATGGTGACAAATCGTCGGAATCGTCAGCTATCGCCTTCTCGAACTGCTCAATGTCCTCGTGCACTAAACTTGGCTCGCTGTGAGCCTCGGTTGAGCCACACCATATCATCACTAAACGCTCACAGTTATTTTCAGTTTTAAACGATTTAATTTCTTGCCGTAATTCTGCGACTTTGTCAGCCAGCGACCCAGTTTTTATATTTGGGCCTTCAATGTTTTTTATAAATTTGCTTGAAAACACCGCTTTCATAGGCTTTATTGCAGAAAGATCATCTTTAACTTGCTCTAAATGGTGCGGGCTTAATACGCCGGCGTTAACAGCTGCTTCGTACATGTTTTCTTCGAAAATATCCCAACCACCAAAAACAAGGTCTTCCATATTTGCCAATGGTACATAGTCTTTTATTTTTGGAAACGACCGGTCATTGCCAGACCCTACCCGTATGGTTTGCATTTGTGACACCGAACCAAATGGTTGAGCTTGGTCTTTTCGCGCTGCGAAAACCCCAGCCATAAATGTTGTTGCCACCGCTCCCATGCCTGGCATTAAAATACCCAATTTACCTTGTGCAGGCTTAATATCTTTAGATTGCATGAATCTCCCTCCAGGCAGTTTGCTGCCTTCTCGTATTTAAGCTGATTTATGTCTAATTATAGCAGCTTAGCGATGCGAGCGTGGCAGGTGGTCTGAAAGGTGTTCCATAGAATATTCTTTACGCAAAATTGGTACGAGATCTTTTTTACTAACACCAATTTTTACACCTGGGTTAAGAATTCCGTAGGGGTCAAAAATCTTTTTTACTTTTGCAAATACATCATACATTTTTTCACCGTAAAGCTCTTTCAGGTACGGTGCACGCAAACGACCGTCGTTGTGCTCTCCAGCGGTGGATCCGCCCATACTCATTACTAATCCGTAATAATCGTCCATTAACCTAAATACTTTTTGTCGATCAGCGGTTTTGGTTAAGTCTAGGAATGGCTGCATGTGAATATTGCTATTTCCGGCATGACCCCATAGTGCAACGTCAAGGCCGTATTTTTCGTACAAGGCATAGACTTTTGGAATAAATTCGGTCAGTTTTTCTTGCGGCACAACACCGTCTTCTATAATTGGCAGAGCTTTTGCGTTTCCTTTGGTGTGCCACATCACAGCAGCAGCTGACCGCCGTAGTTTCCAAAGCATTTCTTGCTCATGCGGGTCTTCGGTAACCTGAAACTCAAGAGCGATTCCCTCAAGTATTTTTTTAGCTTTCTTAGTTAGCCGTTTGCGCTTACTTTCATTGTTGTCGTCAAATTCAATTAATAAAACAATCTTCGGGAATGGCTTCTCGACCAAACCTTCAAGTTGCTTAGAGTTATGCTCATCAACAAGTTCTAGCAGGAATTTATCTACAAACTCTAACGCAGCTGGGCCTAATGGCAGCAATTGGGCAACAGCTTGCCCAGCAGATTCCAGACTGTCGAAATGTGCCGCAATCAACGTATTCTGCGCGGTATAAGCTTCGGTGCGAAGTGTAATCTCGGTCACCACACCAAGCGTACCTTGAGATCCAACAATAAGCGGAGTTAAATCAAACGAGCCATCTTTGCGTTTGACATCTGTTAAGTCGTAGCCCGTAGAATTTTTACTAACATTTCGTTTGCTGTCGTGAATCAATTCCCAGTTATCCATGATCAGCGAGTCAAGCTGACGATATATTTCTGACTCAAAGCTGGTACCACCCATTTTTTTATTAAGTTCACGTTTTGTGATTCGTCGTGTGTCGATTACCTCACCATTGGCAAGTACCACCTGGCACGTTTTCACAAAGTTTTTAGTAGCACCATATTTTAGGGTCATTTCACCAGCGGCATTGTTAGCAACGGCGCCGCCAATAGTTGAAAATTCGATACTTGACGGATATGGCGGCATAAACCGACCGTGGCTTTTAAGTACTTTCTGCATGGCTGCATAGTTTTCGCCTGGCTGTACAATAATAGATTCGCGGTCGAGTTGAATAATTTTGTTCATGTGGGCAGGAAAGACCATCATTATGCCGTCGCCTAGCGCTCCACCAGCCTGGTCAGTACCACGACCACGGGCAGTTATGGGTAGCACTTTGCCTTTTTCGGCCAGCTGCCAACTAAAACGAACAGTCTTGCGTACATCTGTTGTATTGAGTGGATAGACCACCATTTTTGGCGTAACTTCAAACACAGAACCATCTGTCGAAAAGTAGTCTCTAACTTTTTTAGAAACTATTACGTCTCCGCTAATGTGTTGTTGCAAATATTCAGCTAGCTTGCTCATGTCGCAGACAGGCTCCTTGTTGTTTTTTTACGCTTATGTTTCTTCTTAGACCATGGTACCAAAAAGCTGGTATTTTATACAGCGTTATTCGACTTGGCTGATTGATTCTGTCCGAACATACCACTCGTGAATATTAGTAAAGCGGTCAGCAGTCCGCGATAAAACGTCCCAACTATAGCCTTTTATCCGATCAGTTTGCTGATAGTCATAGAGTGATTGGTGCAGGGCTACAGCTGGGCTTAGATCTCGCCACTGTTCAAGAAATGCTTCGTATTTAGCAATACGTAAGTTTCTGTCTGTTCGAGTTCGGCCAGCTTCTAATGCCGAATCGATAATAGAATTTTCTAATCGCGAAAAGTTTAAACCGCCTAAACCTGCCTGTGAACTGTGCCAGAACACAAAGTTGTCTAGATCGAGACCATTTTGAATTGTAGCTAATACAACTTGGTAATTTTTAGACGCTACACTTCTGCTTTGGAAATCAGCCACGCTTACAAACTCCGCATATACATCGATTCCTTCAGGCTGCCAGCTCTTTTGCAAGCCTTCAACTATCAGCCGATTTTCGAGTGTATCGGCAGCTAAAATTGTTAACGATAACACCTGCCCGTCTTTTATACGAAGCCCTTCGTCAGAACGGACAAAACCAGCAGCATCAAGTTGCTGACGGCCTTTTTCAGCATTATGAGGTAGCTGCACATGACTAGGATTATCAACCGCTAACTGTTGCGGTAAGAACGGATTGTTAATTAACGGCGCCTGAAACGTTTGAGCGGTGTATATTTGCGATTTATCAACAAGCTGCGTTAGTGCTTGCCGCACAGCTTTAGTTTTTAAAATGTCGTTTTTAGTGTTAAAAAACAAATACGATCCAGCTGCCAGCTTGGTTGGCGTTGCGGCGGTGTCAGTTGCGGTGCTCGAAATATTGTCTTGTTTACCGAAGCCATCAACTAAGCCTTTGTCGAACGCGTTTTGGGCAGTTGCCGAATCTTCAAATAACTCGATCTCAATAGTTCTAATGTAGGGTTCTCCGCGATAATAATTTTCATTTCTGGTTAATGTGATAAGCCCAGAGTCGCCGTCGATTTTTGCCACCTCGTAAGCACCGGTACCAACAGGATTAATAGAAAACTCACTGGACCGAATACTTGCCGGATCAACCGCATGTAACTTGTGCTCAGGCAGAATTAACTGCCTCAGAAGGTGCGGGAATGGAGCGAATGAATTAGGCAGCTTAAAAATGACGCTATTTGGGTCTGGCGTTTCGACAATAACACCCTCCCAGGTGTCGGAAAAAATCGACCCCACCTGTTTATTTTGCAGCAGATCAACGGTAAAGCGAACGTCTGACGAGTCAAACTGCTCACCGTCATGCCACACCACATCGTCGCGTAACTGTAATGTAAATTCATCGGCAGCTTCGTTGGCAATAATTTTAGTAGCTAGCGATGGGCTTAAATTACCGGCTGCGTCGTAGACCAAAAGACTATCAAACACAATACCGGCAATATCGGCATTTGCTCCGTCCAGCGCGAATAACGGATTAAGGTTGTTTACCTTGCCGACAACTGCCTCACGGTAAACACCTCCTTGGGTCGGTATTTGTTTTAACGACGTCTGCCGAGACTGACTAATTTGGACAAGACTTGCTGCTATTAGCGCCGTGCAGAGCACTAACCAACCAGTTGCAAATCGCCGGATTTTTCTGAACTTTTTCCACCGCTTAACAACTGTTTTATCAATATTTTCAAGCGAATCAACCCATGACTTAGCCGGAAGCTTTTTTAGTCTTCGTATAAATCGCTTTGTCTTAAATTTGATATATGGTCTAAACATTAGCCAAGAATAAGATTAAGCAAGATGCTTAAACTAAATGCCACCGCTAGAACAATTGTTATTTGGTGAATCGTTTTGTCCACGCCGCGTCGCTCAGTATGAATTTCGTTGCTGCCACCAAAGCCGGCGCCTAGACTCGCCCCTCGTCCTTGTACCAAAATAAATACTGTCATTAGTACACCAGAAATAACTGTTACCGCACGTAAAATATCTTCCATTTATACTCCCTATTTAACTTCGAGCTTTGAGCTTGCAAAGAACATGCTCAAACCATAGTTAACTATCCATACAATTATAGCAGTCATTATGGCTGCTCCGAAGGTTTTTACTTCGAAGCTGTCATATAACGCAGACGTTAAGTAAACCATAAAACCATTAATTATCAGCATAAAAAAGCCGAGACTAAGAATTACTGCAGGTAACGTCAGCAGCACTAGCACTGGTCGAATGACGGCATTAACAGCGGTGAATATTAAAGCTGCAACCGCAATGACTACTAAACTATTTTGGTAATCAATGTTTTCACTTAAACGCGCAGCAATCCATAATCCGAGTGCGTTAAACCCCAGCCGTACTACTAATTTCGGGGCTGAACCTTTTGAAAACGTGACCGTTTTATTTTCCATCACTGCTATTCTAGCACCTCTGTTAATTTAATGCAGCCTTGTTTTGTTATTAAATAGGCATCTTCTAAACGAACCGCAACACCCCACTCCGCTACATACAGACCAGGCTCCGCCATAAACACCATGTTTTCTTTTAATGGCTGCGAATAATCACCAGCATCGTGTACGTCTAAGCCTAAAAAGTGGCCAAAGCCGTGCGGACAATATTCATAGGTATCTTTGAGCTCGGCCGAATCATCAAGCAGCTTAAGAATTTTTAACGCTTTTAGTAGTTCCTGTCGAAACGCTTTTGCTATCTCCATCGGAGTGGTGCCCGGCTTAAGATAACTAATAATGAACTTTTGTAATTCAGCCACAAGTTGCTTAACGTGCTGGTACTCTTCGCTCATGGTGCCAAATTCCAACATTCTAGTAACATCGGCGGAATAATAGTCCTGCTCTGCTCCAACATCTACTAGAACAGCAGTATTCTTAGCGATAGTCTGGTTATTGGCAGTGTAGTGAAGCATGAATGCGTTGTTGCCTCCGGCTACAATTGGGTCATAACCATGCGTAAATTGGTGACGGATAAATTCTGCCGTTATATACGCTTCAACATCTTGTTCAGACTTAAAGTTTGCAATGTGCTCCATTGAGCTTTCAAGCGTAGCCTCGGTAAAAGCTGTTACGGTTGCTAGTTGTTTTATTTCTGGCTCTGTTTTGATTACGCGAAGTTCGTCGAGTATAGGCGTAGCGTCATTAATTTTTTTTACACCATAGCGTTTCAAGGCTCGCTTGAACTTGCTGTGGGCAGGGTTAAGCGCGTGGGTAAAAAATGAATCTTTTCTGTTTTGAGGCATCAATACTTCAGTGGTGTTGCCAAGTATGTTTTTTATAATTGCAGCCTTTTGGGTCAGATAATGGACATGTTGTATTCCGCTTTTTTGCTGAGCCTCTGTAATACTCAGGCCGCCATCAAGCCACGTGGTGTGAGCCTTCGTAACCTGTGGTATAAACAAATGTTCTTGGCCGCCGCTATCGATTACCAAAATACAGTTTGGCTCATTGATACCTGTTAGGTACCAAAAATTACTGTCCTGTCGAAATGGGTAGTTTGTGTCTTTAGTTTTTTGGATAACTGTGTGAGCAGTACTGGCAAATACTGATCCATGGAGTTTTTGAATAAGCCTACGACGGTTATTTATATGAAATTCTGGCAACATGGCCTTTAGTGTACGTTCTTTTACTGCTTACGCTCAACAAAAGGTGCAATTTCGTGCGCTTTAGACAGTAGTTTTTTTCTTGGCAGCGACTTAGCAGCATCGCGCGAAATAAAACTCACAGCAGTCGTTGCGACTGTCAAAACAGCTGCCCCACAGCGTTTAATTCTTTCTTTTACTTTAGCTTTTGCGGACAAATCTTCATTGCTATGCGCAAAAACCTTGGGTGATTCAAAAGACAGTGCAGTTAATGCTATGCGGCTTGCTGCAATACTAGCTTTTAACCTGTCGCCGTATGTTGCTTCTGCGAACGACTCTGTTACCCACAAGTGACCTTCTGTTTGATCCGGCTTTACTGAATTTCGTGACATCCGCGCCAAAAAGAACTCAACTTTAGAGCGACGTATTAACCCCAACGCCTTTTTAGACAATACTTCCTCTTCAAAACTTTCGTTAGAGGCTAGTGCTTGGGTTAAATTAATTTTCCCTGCAACATGATCATGCGCAGCTCTGCTTCGATGTAAAGAATCCCAGCTAAAAACTCCCAAAGTCTGCGCAAAATCAGTCGTAGTGTTTGCTTCGTCAATAATAGCCATCGCTTCTGTAATGTCGCCATTTTCGGCATACGTAAACTGAGCAGTATCTCTCAATAATCGAGCTTCCTCTAAAGGATTCTTTTCGTAGTGATGTGGATTCTCATAGTCGGTCATATTTTATATATTCTACAATTAATTTGAGATGATTCAAATTTTCTTATCTGAACGTTTCTGTCCGCCAATATACATTTTTAGAACTTCAGCCTTTTTAGCACCAATAGTTTTAGCTAGCTCAAAATCACGAGCTTGCATTACGCCGCGAATACTTCCGAAGGTACGTATAAGTTTTTTTCGCGTCGCAGGGCCAATACCAGGAATATCTTCAAGCAAACTGGCGGTGTTTTTTTTACGCTTAAGTGTAGTGTGGTAGCTGACAGCAAATCTATGCGATTCGTCTCGTACACGCATCAGTAGTTTTGTAACATGGCTGTCTTTTCCTAGATTGACTACTTTCATCGATCCATCTTCTTGAGGAACAATTATTTCCTCGTGTCGCTTGGCTAAGCCAATAATTGGTATTTCAAAGCCCCTCGACTTCATAGCCTCTAGCGCAGAGCTTACCTGCCCCTTGCCACCATCAATCAAAATTAAATCTGGCTTTGGCCATTGTTCTATATTTTTACCACTAAACCTGCGAGATATGACTTCGCTCATGTGCCCAAAGTCGTTATTGCCAGGTAGGCGCATTTTGAATTTACGGTACTGCCCTTTATCGCTTACGCCGTTTGTGAACACCACCATGCTTGCAACGTTATTGGTTCCACTTTGGTGAGATATGTCATACCCCTCAATTCGCCGTGGTGCACCCTTTAGACTTAGTAGCTCTTGCAACCCGTTGAGTGCTTGGTCTTTACTGATATCAAACAGTTCTTTGTCGCTAAATATTACCTGTTTTTTGAGGTTTTTTAGTGCCCGCACTTGGTCTCGTAACCGTGCGGCCTTTTCAAACTGTTTGTTTTTGGCAGCTTGCTCCATTTGAACTTTTAAAGACTTTTCAAGCTTTATGCGGTCGCCCTTCAAATACATCTTTAAATTGCGTAAATTTGCCTTGTAATCTTTTAGAGTCGTTTTACCAACTTCTAAGCCAGGGCTTAAACTCAGATGATAATCAAGGCTAGCTCGTTTTTTATCATTTGGCACTTTGTAGTCAAAAGGGAAAATCCGACGCAAGTATTTTAAAGCTGGCCGTGCTCCACCACCAATATACGGGCCAAAATACTCTGCCCCATCATCCATTGGCCGCCGCACCACACTGACTGTTGGATGTTTAGACTTAAAATCGATCCGTACATATTGATTGCTTTTGTCATCGCGCAAATCAATATTGTATTTGGGCATGTAGCGCTTGATCATTTCGGCCTCTAAAAACAACGCCTCGATCTCGCTTTCCACCGTGATCCACTCTAAATCGGCGATGTCTTGGACTAACAGATCAGTTTTAACATCGCGGGCTCTCGACTTTTGAAAATACTGTCGTACCCGATTGCGTAAATTAATAGCCTTACCTACATAAATAACTTTTTTATCTAGATCTTTATAAAAATACACACCTGGCTGGCGCGGTAAATCTTGTAACTTGTCTTGCAGATTTTTCATTCTGCCTCTAAGTATAGGTTATTTCTTTACTGGCGCTTTTACGCAGTCAATACACAATGGCTGTTTTTGCAGACAATCCTTACATTTAAGCACCAGACTATTGCAGAGTTTGTTGCTGCAGTTGGTATGCTCGCTGGTTGGTTCGCTACAGTCACTGCACTCCCCAATGTCTTTAGACTTCTCAGAAAACTCCAGTTTCATGCGCTTATCAAACACGAAGCATTTCCCGTCCCAATACCCTTGGTCGCCAAATTCTTCTCCGTATTTAACAATACCGCCGTCAAGATGGTACACCTCTTTAAAGCCTTTGTGTTTCATATACGCACTTAGGTATTCGCAGCGAATGTCACCGGTGCAATAGGTTAGTAGTGGTTTGTCTTTATCAAGTTTTTCAAGCTCTGGCTTAAGCTCTTTAAAGGCTTTAATTTTAGGCGCAACCGCACCTTTAAACTTACCTATGTCTGACTCGTAATCGTTGCGGGCGTCTAAAATTGTCACATCTGGATTATTCTTTATATACTCATGCCATTCTTTTGGCCGCAAGCCAACTGACTTATTAAACGGATTAAAGTCGTCTTCTGCCCCGAGCGTGACGAGTTCGTCACGGTGTTTTACAGACAAACGGGGAAACACCGTGTAGTCTCCATCGCTCCACTTGTACTCAATGCCGCTAAAGTCCGGCCAATTCACTAAGGTATCAAACTCTTTATGTTCTGCTTTAAATGAAGTGTCTAATGATTTATTGTCGACAGTAGCGTTCATCTGTTCGATATAGCTTTCGAGTGCCTCTTTGTCGCCAGCAAGCGTTCCGTTTATGCCGTGTTTGCTAACAATAATACGACCATTTAAGCCGCGCTGCGCGCACACAACGGTTTGCCACTTTCGAATAGCTTCTGGGTCTGTAACTTCCGTAAATTTGTAATATAAAATTACTTTTTGCATAAAGTTCATACTAACAAACAGATGTAAAATCGTAAACTACACAATTTTTTTATATATTTATCAAACAATGATTTGACATATATGGCAAATTTGCTAGTATTGATGAGGTATGAAAAGTAAATTTCCACAAATGATCACACTCGTCTGCAACCGCAGATAAGTGTCTGTTTGCCGAAATTTTATCCAAATCAATCAAGCAAACAGGCCCAGGAGGCCTTTTTTTATGAAAGAATCAGTAGATTCATTACATCCAGCTAGTGCAAAACGCTTAACAGAAGAGCAAGAACAAAGATTATTTGCTGCTTCGTTAAATGCGCCAAGAATAAATTGTGATCTAGTTCCACGCAATTTTGCTGGAGATTGTTTGCGTCGTGCTGTATTTGAGGAGTCTCAGACCCTTTTTAATAACCTGGTCTACAAAACACAAGACGGAACGAAAGAATTAAAAACCGGAATTACACTCAACAGGGACGCATTAGCCTTTGCATTGAAGTTTGGCGATGATTCACCAAAAAAATTCTTTGAACTCGGCCGAGAGAATGGTTTGGCTTTAGATGAAATCTGTGCTGGATATGATGAAGTTCTTGCCGCTTTAGATGTAATGCCTAAAGATCCAGAGGAAGACGTTGCTCAAGCAGTTGAACGTATTCAAAAAGAACTAGGGGTGACTGTTTTAGAGCCTTTAATTGACGTAACTGACCATACGCAACCCAGAGAAATGTTATTGCTTTAGCTATTAGCTTGCATCAACTATAATTAAACGCATGCAAAAAATTAGAAATTGGATTAAGTCCATGTACGCGTGGACTACTAAATGGGCGTCACACCCGCGAGCCGAAAAATACTTAGCTGGTATTACCGCTGCAGAGGGCGTGTTCTTCCCTATACCCCCCGACCCGCTGCTAATGGCAATGATATTCTCAAAGCCTAATAAATGGCTGCGATACAGCTTAATAACGATTGTAGCGTCAATACTCGGTGGCATAATTGGCTACTTAATTGGTTTTGCCTTTTTTGAAAGCATTGGTGACTGGATTATTTCTAGCTTGCACCTTGAAGAAGGCTATATATCGCTTAGTCAAAGCTTTCAAGAAAACGCTACGCTAGCTGTATTTACAGCAGCCCTTACTCCTATTCCGTACAAACTTATAACGCTTACGTCTGGAGCGCTGCAGGTTAATTTTGGCGTGTTTTTAATAGCCTCTATTTTAGGTAGAGGAACGCGATTTATTGTTGTTGGCTTTTTAGCAAAATTACTAGGCAAAAAGTACAAAGAACAGATCGAAAAATATATAGATATTATTTCAATTTGTTTGGTACTTATACTTATACTAATACTCTGGCTGAGGAATATTACTCACTAAGCCGGTCATGTCGCTGCCGAGCTTGTGCAGAAATTGAGCAGTTAATGGTGGTAGCGTTATTTGCCGCGCGTCTTCGTTGGCTTCGTTAACTCTAATCGATGTTTGATATATAGATTCTTCTAAAACCTGTTGTTTTTGCGTGCGGCCCCCTATAACACGTTTCAGCGAGGCGAACACCACGCCTTCTTTAACTGCCTCTCCGGAAAATTCTATTCCTTCTTGGTGTGTTAGAAGACATGCCGTAATCCTTCGAACATAGGGCTCGTTTGCGGATTGAATTCTGTTACTGGTAAGGACCGATATTGCTTCTGACATACAAATTTGAGATGGGCGGGATGTGGTATAGGTGTGATAGCATGCGCCATCAGTATCTTCATCCCGCCGGTGTTCCGGTGTGCGCTATCGAATTATCGACTTATATCTGCTCTGCCAAGCACAGAATTTCGTCGTTGCACTTCCAGCTTAGGGGTCGCCCTAAACGGTATATGACCGGTGATTTATATTGTCTCTACTAGGTGGCGTAAACGAGCGCCGGAAACACTAGCAGCAACCATGTTATGCCGAAGATTCGCATGGTGCGATTCTTCGAAGCATAGCCAACTGCAACCATCCAGGCGCAAGCATAGCCAAAAGTGACCAGCAATGCTACCTCTGGTACCCCGTCGATGTTTTTCAAAACAACGTATGGTACCCCTAGCAGCACTATTCCCAGTGCTAAACCAGCTAGAATCGAGTTGATTGCCTCCTCTTTGCTGATTGACTCAGTCATTTTCACCTCCTACTATACGGCTCGCAATAAACAAGGGATTTCCTTGAGTGATCTTTTCGATCGCGAGATGGCAGAAAAGTCCGTTACTTCTTGTCTCGTTTGAGGTGGGGGTGAGAAGGATATTCTTCTCTCTTAGTGGTTTCTTTCGGCAAGGACACCTTCTTGAGACCATTTTCTATTGAATAGAGCATGGTGTGAACGCGCCCTAGTACGGCACTTACTTTTTGCAAGCCTTTATAAAGGATATTCAAATGAACACTTCCCATTGGTTGTGTAGACAATAAATCAAATGACCCTTCGCGGTGAGCAAAGAATCTCGACATTCTCTTGATGAGAAAGCAGAATTATATTATAACATTTTCTTCAAATACGTACCAGTATATGAGCCTGATACTTTGGCCACTTCTTCAGGGGTACCGATTGCCACAATCTCGCCTCCACCATCGCCGCCTTCTGGACCGAGGTCGATAATATGATCAGCCGACTTAACTACGTCAAGATTGTGTTCTATCACCACAATCGAATTACCGCTGTCAACCAGCGCATTAAGCACTTCTAGGAGTTTTTTAACATCGGCAAAGTGCAAGCCAGTTGTTGGCTCGTCAAGGATATACATAGTTTTGCCGGTTGAGCGTTTAGCAAGTTCGGTCGCCAGTTTTACACGCTGCGCCTCACCGCCACTTAAAGTGGTAGCTTGCTGACCGAGCGTAATGTAGCCCAAACCAACACTGTTTAGGGTGTTGAGTTTTTTAGCAATAGTTGGCACATTAGAAAAGAACTCTAGAGCATCTTCAACCGTCATACTTAGTACGTCGGCAATGGTTTTGTCTTTATAGTGAATCTCAAGCGCTTCGCGGTTATAGCGCTTACCGCCACATTCGTCACACTTAACATACACATCTGGTAAAAAGTGCATTTCGATTTTTAAAATTCCATCACCACTACAGGTTTCACAGCGGCCGCCTTTTACGTTAAAGCTAAACCGCCCCGGTTTGTAGCCGCGGATTTTGCTTTCGGGCGTTTTTGCAAAAAGCTCGCGAATTGCCGTAAACATACCGGTGTAAGTTGCCGGGTTAGACCGTGGGGTTCTACCAATTGGCGACTGGTCAATTACTATTGCTTTGTCTAAGTTGTCGATTCCTTCGATAGTGTCATGTTTGCCAGCAACAGTATTCGCCCGCTGCAACTGATGGCTTAATGATTTAGCTAGAATGTCATTGACAAGACTGGACTTTCCCGACCCGCTAACACCGCTAACAACTACCATTTGGCCAAGCGGAATGTCGACACTAATATTTTGCAGGTTGTGCTCTCTAGCTCCTTTAATTGTAAGTTTTTTACCATTGCCTTTGCGTCGTTTTTTAGGCGTCGGTATGGACTGTTTGCCGCTTAAATACTGCCCTGTAACACTTGCTTTAACCTTAGCTACTTGGGCAGGTGTACCTTGGGCGATTATCTCACCACCGTGAATACCTGCACCGGGACCAATGTCTAGCAGTTCATCGGCCTCTCGAATAGTTTCTTCGTCATGTTCTACCACAATCACGGTGTTACCAAGATCGCGCAGCCGAACTAAAGTTTTAATAAGCCGAGTGTTGTCACGCTGGTGTAAGCCAATTGATGGTTCGTCCAGCACATACAAAACACCAGTTAGTCCAGACCCGATCTGGGTTGCCAGACGAATACGCTGAGCCTCGCCGCCACTAAGAGTGTTAGCACTTCGCAGCATTGTTAGATAATTAAGGCCAACATCGCGTAAAAATCCAAGCCGAGCTTTAATTTCTTTAAAAATTTGCTTGGCGATCATCTGCTCTTTTTCATTAAGTTTCATGGTTTCGAATAACTGGTAGGCATCGTCAATCGACAGGTCGCAGATGTCCATAATCGACATGTCTTTAACAGTTACACCGAGTGCCTCTGGCCGTAGGCGGCGACCCTCACAGGCATTACACGGCTTTTCGACCATGTATTTTTCAATGTCTTTACGCATAAATTCGCTGTCGGTTTCGGTGTGGCGGCGTTGTAAATTAGGAATAACTCCTTCGTAGGTTGTTTCGTAGCCGCGGCCGCTGTTAAGTTCTACCCAATACTTGTCATTGCCAGTACCGTATAAAATCTTCTCTAAATCTTCTGACTTTAATTGACTAGCAGGCACATGAATCGAAAAACCGTGTTTGTCGGCGACTGCTTCGACTTTTTTCATATACCAAGTGTCGACTTTGGCTCGGTTCCACGGACGAATAGCACCTTCGGCGATGGTAAGTTTTTTATTAGGTACAACCAGCTCTGGGTCAACTTCTAGCTTATTACCTAAGCCAGAACACGTCATACATGCGCCGTGAGGGCTGTTAAAACTAAAGGTCCGCGGTTCTAATTCTGGAATATACACGTCTGGGTGATCAGCACAGGCAAATTTTTCGCTAAAAATAGATTCGTGATCATCATCAACGTTATGAATTTTCAATACACCGTCAGCAACCTCAAGCGCCTGTTCTATTGATTCGGTTAGCCGTTGCCGTTGGCTTTCATCATTAACTAGCCGGTCTACCACAATCTCTATTGTGTGCTTGTAGTTTTTATCTAGGTTCGGCCATTCGTCTAAGTTGTACACAACACCGTCGACGCGAGCACGCACAAAGCCAAGCTTTTTAAATTCTGCTGGTATGTGTGCAAACTCACCTTTTTTATCAGCCACAACCGGTGCAAGCACCAGTAAGCGAGCGTCTTTGGGTAGGCGCAAAACTGCATCAACAATTTGCTTGGCTGACTGCTTAGACACTTGATTGCCACATATTGGACAGTGAGGAATCCCAATTCGAGCAAACAACAAACGCAAATAATCATATATTTCAGTAACAGTTGCGACTGTCGAACGTGGGTTGCGGCTTGCCGACTTCTGGTCGATCGAAATAGCTGGTGATAGGCCATCAATTTGGTCAACATCTGGTTTTTCCATTAGGCCTAAAAACTGGCGTGCATAACTGCTTAAACTTTCGACATAGCGCCGTTGACCTTCGGCATATATCGTGTCGAAAGCCAAAGATGACTTACCAGAACCACTGAGCCCAGTGATTACGATAAGCTTATTGCGAGGCAGCTCAAGACTAATATCTTTGAGGTTATGCTCCCGTGCTCCTTGGATTTTTATGACGTCATTCACAAGCTTCTACGCTAGCACATTACCCCTGTTTTTTCAATCCTATACTATCGGTATACAAAGATACCAGCGATAACTAATCCGTACATAATAAGCCACACTGACTGGCTAATGATCAGTTGCCTAATGTTGTCTGCGATCGCCCACAGCAACACCAAAAATGACATGACTGCATACAAAATCCAGGTGACTTCCGAAACACCTTCAGCCGATTTGTTGGTAAAAATCTCGATAACTTGCGGAATAGTTAGCAATGGAAAAATAATATTAACTGGATAGGACATTTTATCGAGTAGCTTTTTTTCTTTTTCGGTACTACGTTTAATACGGATAATGTTCATGGTTAAGATCTTACCACAGTTATTGTCACTTATTTACTTCTTAGGTTACACTAGGCAAAGTTTATGAAAGTTGCAATCCAGGGCCAGGCTGGCTCGTACCACGATACTGCTCAGCGTCAGTTTTTTGCTGACGCAACAATTGTTCCAGCTATGTCATTTAGCGGAGTATTTGACGCAGTTACAAATGACCGGGCTGAATATGGCTTGATTGCAATTGAAAATTCTTTATACGGTTCGATCAATAGGGTATACGACTTATTGCTGCAACATAAACCATGGGTTTGCGGCGAGGTTTATCTACGGATAGAGCATTGTTTAATATCTAAAAGCAAGCAGGACTTAAAAAACATTACTGCAGTGTATTCGCAGCATGAGGCCCTAGAACAGTGTCGTGAATTTTTTAGAGAGCACATGCCCACAGTTCAGCTTGTAGAAACCAATGATACTGCTGGGTCTGTGGCGATGCTCAAAGACCTCCCGCCAACCGCTGCAGCGGTTGCTAGCCAAGCTGCAGCAACGCTACACAATGCGCATATTATTCATAAAGGCATTGAAACAAATAAGCAAAACTACACTCGATTTATTGTGTTTCAAAAACAAAAAAACTATGACCTTAGTGGACAGAATAAAACCTCTGTAGTTATCGAACTACCAGAAAAAGCTGGTGTGCTACACGAAGTTCTTGGACTATTTGCGAAGGCCCAAATAAATCTTAGTAAAATCGAATCCCGTCCCATTGTTGGCAAGGCTTGGCACTACATGTTTTATTTAGACTTTGACGCAGGTGTAGACGAACCAACTAGTCGCGATGTGTTAGCAAAACTGCAAACACTAACGACGAAGTGCATTATTTTAGGTAGCTATAAAAATTCAAGATAATAATCACGACATAGGTTTCAAGCTGGGTTTTTTGTGCTAGCTTTCGCTAACGCCAGCTCGGTGGTACGGTCTCGCCCAAGTGTATAGCATGGCTAATGCCCTTGTGCTTGGATCCCCGTTCATGCTGCCACCCCAACATTAAAAATCTGCTGTCCTTCAGCTATGCTGGATTTTTGTCCGAATCTCATCGATCCGACCTTGCAGCTCGTGGCACCTCTTGCAAGACACTTCATACCTGGCAAACAGCCACCTGACCGACTTAAGTCGATCAAACATTGCGTGCCCATGATACAAAGGCTTCAGTGCCAAGATCTGTGACAACAACCGCAGGTTGTAGAGCAACCGAGAGGTTACGAATGGCGTGATTACCAAAGCAAAGACAAAACCAAAGCCTATCTTTGTTTTGTTGAGAAGATCCACAGTACTCCTTACGTAACTAGGCTTGTGTATGCAAAAAAGCGCAAAAAGCGAGTGCTTTGCTGTCATTTTTGCCAAGCGCCCTATTGGACTTACTCAAATGAGCTTTAGCCAGAAGTTGAGTTAAGTTTTAACAATTAAAAATTAGCTCAACTTCTGGCACCTATGTCGTGATGTGTAACGTTCAACCAATCCTACGATTAGTCAAAAATACTTAACCATTAAAAATACAATAAATCAATGCTAGAGGTTTTTCGTGATAGTTTTCGTATAGCGTTATTTGGAGGGGCTTAACCGCATAAAGCTCTAGGTAGCGTGCTTTTCTGCATCAACCGTACCTGCCACAGACACAGTTTCCGGCAAGTCTTCGTCTACAAACTCTAGAATCATATCCAGTTGCTCCCCTTGTTTTTTTGTTTCTGGGTGTAGCGCAATTGTTCCAAGAAAAATAGTTGCAACAGGTCTCACAATTCTTAGCCCCTCAGGCTCCATAGCTAACTCAGCTGCTGCATAAAATTGGTCAGGGATATTTTCTGCTTCAGCACGGAGAACGTAGCTGCCTGGGATGTGTTTTCGTGGTCGAACGGCTACCCATTCCAGCTCAATAGCTTCTTCCCCAATATACATATCATCTTGGTCAACTAATTTCTGATATCGTGCAGTAATGCGTCTTTTAGAATTAGGTTCCATTTTTTTGTCGTCATCCATAAACCCTAAAACCATACGAATGTTTGGAGTGTTTGAAGCTCCTTCAGCTGTTCTGACATAATTGAACATAGCCGGTAAAAGATCAACATTGCTTATGCCGGGTAATAATTCCGCGACAGATGAAACGCTTAGTGCGCGGTCGTATGCTACGAATGTTTCATCTCTTACATAAAATCTGCCTGTTTCAGCTCCCGCTGCCATTTAAACCTCCTCGAATTTTAGTTCTAAGCTTTCTAGTAGTTGGTCTTTGATAGCAACCGACTGGTCGGTAGTTAATGTCGCCTCATACGGCGTTATAGTTATCTTGAAGGTATAATTTACTGTCTGGCTATCATCCTGTTGATAGGCTTCTGTCGCCGTTATAGCAATGCCAATCTTGTGAGCTTGTGCTATCTCAGTTTGCTTGGTTGCGATTTGGCTTTTGAGCTGACCAAAGCTTATAGAATTAGCGACTTTTAGGGTTACATCCAACTCTGTTGACGGAAACTTAGACAGTGGCTTGTAGGCTGGGATGGAATCCGCAGCCTTCAATATATCTAATACCGAGATTTCAAATCCGGCGCTATGCTCTGGTAACTTGAGTTTTTTAGTAACCGAATTTTTATATTCACCAACCATGCCTATCCAGTTATCTGACCCTACAATCATCACAACAGCGCTACGGCGTAAGTCAAATGGTGCTGTAATGCTAAGTTCAGGGTCTTTCTTTATCGACTTATATTCAAACTGTAATCCTAGCCTATCGGCAAGCGTGTTCAAATACGCCTTAGCCGCATAGAACGCCGCGCCACTGCTTGCTGGCTTTTGGTTGGCGTACGTTAGTGCAAGTGTTTCGATTTCTAGCGGTAAATCACCTTCAACTAAATGGTTTTTGTTATGTGTTTTAGCTATCTCAAATAATGCGAATTCTTTGTGCCCAGCCTTAATATTTTGGTGTACATGAGTTAGCAAACTTGGTGTCAGGCTTAGTCGATACTTTTGTAAATCAGGGCTTAGCGCATTATTCAAAGTGTAGGCTTGGTCAGGGTCTTGGCCGACTATTTCGAGCAGATTTTTGTGAACAAAACTATAGGTTAACACTTCGTTAGCACCGGCTTTAGCTAACGCCTCGCGTAGTCGCTTTTTGAAACTAAAAAGCTCAGACCGTTTTTGCGGCTTAGTAGTGCGGGTTGGCAGTTCTTTGGGTAGATTGTCGTACCCGTATAGCCTACCAACTTCTTCAACAATATCCTCTGGAATATGTATATCGGTTCGCCAGAATGGAGCGGTAAATTTCATCATTGAGTCCTCTGTATGAACACTAAATTCTACTGCCTCTAACATTTTTTTAACATGATCTACTTCCAGATTAGAGCCAAGCCGAGAATTGATAAAATCGACCGAGACTTCGATTTCTGGATTTTGCGATAAATCGGCTTTATTATCTATTACTTTACTTGCAATACTGCCGCTTGCTTCTTTTGAAATGGCTTCTATGGTCATGTTTAATACTCGGTCATTTTGCCATGGTGACTGACCCTTGCTGTAACGCGTAACGGCATCGGTAAATAGTCCGTGCTCCATGGAGGTTCGGCGAATAGAATACATATCAAATGTAGCGCATTCTAAAATGATATTTTTGGTATCATCGTCAACTTCAGTATCTGCTCCGCCCATAACACCACCAACGCCAATCAGTTGATTTGGAGTAGCTATCATAATTGCTTCAGCTCGGGGTTTAATAATTTTGCCGTTTAGTAAAAGAATTTCTTCGTTCGGTTTTGGATGTCGAACTTCTATAACTGCTTCTCCGCCGCTAGCTTTAGCGACTTTATCGTAATCAAAAGCGTGCATTGGTTGGCCTGTTAAGTACATGTAGTAATTAGTTACGTCGACAATATTGTTTACTGGCTTCAAGCCAACTCTGGCCAAGTAGGTTTGTGTTAAAAAGTTACTCGGCTTGATTTCTACATCGCTCATCGCCACTGCCATAAAACGTGGGACTAGCTCCAGCAATGTGTTCGTCACAGTAAGCGGCAGTTCGCTCCCTTGTATATCCCAGCTTCCCTCGATCTGCTTGGCATAATCATCTGGGCTAGTAAATTGATTTCCTAAAATACCGGCTATTTCTCTGGCGACCCCCAACAATCCAAAACAGTCAGGGCGGTGGGTGAACATTTTGTTCTCAATATCAATTATTACTTCGTCCTTAAGATCAAATAGCTCTGCAAAACTATCACCTGGTTGTGCTTCTTCGGTAATTTCTAAGATTCCATTATGCTCATCACCAATACCGAGTTCTTTTGCACTCGCTATCATGCCGTTACTTACAACTCCGCGCAATTCTCGTGCCGACAGCACAAACGGTTCCTCGTCAAAATATGTTTGTGGCACGGTCGCTTTTGGCGGGATCCAGGCAATAGACATGCCTGCTTTAACGTTAGGCGCCCCGCACACCACCTCGACTAAGCCGTCTTTTCGCTCAACGTCTTCAACTTTGCCACCATCATCGAGCAAGCACACGCTTAGCTTGTCGGCATTAGGATGCTTTTCGCAGCTTTTTACTTTGGCAATTACGACATTTTCGTACGCGTTGCCAAGGTGAATAACTTCCTCTACTTCGCCAAGCTGACTGCCAATTTTTGCAACTAGTTCATCAACCGAAACATTAATTTCTGTGAATTGCTTAACCCAATTTAAACTGATCTTCATGTGTACTCCTTCAAAAAAGTATCTAAAACTCTAGGCATGGAAGGAACATAGTTTTGTGGATTTTCTTGTATGTCTTTTGCTAGTTCTTTAGCATCAATCCATTTAACTTGTTCGACTTCATCTTCTTGAACTGTAAAGTAGTCAATCGGTTTGTCTAAAACCAATGAGAACCACTGCAGAAAGTACTTCCGTGGACTTTCAACATACTCTTTTTGTTCTTTTGTAAGAGTTTCATTTTTAAGGCCAATTTCTTCGTCGACCTCTTTATAGGCATTTTCGTCATACGTCTCTCCCTCATCAAGCGTGCCTGCCATAGCGGGCCCCCAAAGACCTGGGTCTTTCTCTTTTGTGTGCTTTCTTTGAGCCAACAACACCTGATTGCTGCTATTCGTAAGCCAGAGTGCAGTGATTCTATAGATGTCTTTTGAATAATCAACCTCAGACCGCTCTTTATGGCCAATCAGATTATCATTTTCATCAACTATTTGAATCAAACTCATGCCGCAAGCTCCTTCTCTACGCGCTCTTTTAGAGTTTTCATGTTGTTCTTGTAGGTTTTGTCTAGGTCAACGTCGAGCTTACTTGCAAGTACTAGTAGCGACCACAAACAGTCAGCCAATTCATGCTCTAATTTCGCTTTTACGTCATCCTTTTTGCGCATACCTTGCTGTGCCATTACAAGCTTAGAAAGGTCACCAACATCACCAAGAAATCCCATTAAATAGTCTTTAACTTCCCACTGTTTATTGCCTTGCTTTGCATTAAAGCACGCATATAAATTAGCTATTTCTTGTGCGACCTGCTGCTGGCTACTCATCGCATAATCTCCTCGAGCAGTTCTGGGAATTTACCGTTTAGAGTTTCGCCTAGGTGGCCCTGCTCTTTAATGACTAACTTTCCGCCAAATGCACTTTGTAATTCTTGACCTTTTTTGTCGTCGCATCCGTAGGGGTCATTTGTAGAGTTATAAATATAAAATTCTTTGCAATTTTCTTTAATCTTCTCAGTGTCGTAACTATCCTGTAAGACCACGCTGAATTCTGGGTCAATAACCGACATAAAACCCGCTACTAAAAACGACTTCGCGACTTGAACATTAGATCTTTCTAGAATAGACAGAATCAAAGGAACCCCCGCGGAATGGCCAATAAGAACAGTGTCTTGGTCTAACTCGATATCTAGTAATTTAAGAGTCTGCTCTACGGGTTCTTTGTTAATGCTGGGCATTGATGGGCTCGCGACTTTCCACCCCTGGTCGATAAGTTGATCAGCAAGCCAGCCATACCAATGACTTCTTGGATTTAAGCCAGTTCCATGAAAAATAATCGCATTCTTCATGCTTTTCGCCTCGTGGTACTGTCTTCTCTATCTTCCATCTTCAATCTATCCATCTATCTAATTCCCAAATTGTTTCAAGAAATCTAATTTACCACTATGGAAATGTCGCACATCTTCTATGTCATGCTTCATCATTACAAGTCGGTCGATGCCGCCGCCCCAAGCAAAACCAGTGTATTTTTCTGGGTCGATATCGGCCATTTTGAGCACATTGGGGTGAATCATGCCACAACCTAAAATTTCCACCCAACCTTGGCCGCACACCTTGCAGCCGGCTTTGTCGCAAAACGGGCAACTCATTGCAAATTCAAAACTTGGTTCGGTGAATGGAAAATAAAATGGCTGAGTTTTTACTTCAAGCTCTTTTTCATAGTACGTTTCTAAAAAAGTTTGTAGCGTGGCAATTAAATGACCAGTGTTGATTCCTTCGCCCACAACCACGCCTTCAAGCTGGTAAAAGGTGTGCTCGTGACGGGCGTCTAGGTCTTCGTTTCTAAATACTCGACCAGGAATAACAACTTGGATTGTTTCGCCTGATTCGATTCGTTCTTTGCGAGCTTTTAAGACCCGATTTTGCATAGTGCTGGTGTGGGCTGGGGCGATCAAACCTTCCTCTGTCATAAAGGTGTCGTAATCGTCGCGGGCTGGGTGGCCTTCAGGGAAGTTTAGGGCTTCAAACATATGATAGTCGTCATCGATCGCCCTTGATTCTTCGGCCTCAAACCCCATACGTTCAAAAATAGAAAGCAAATTGTCCATTTCGCTCATAAGCGGGTGGATGCTGCCGTTGCTTGCTGGCAAAACCTGTGGTTGATCTGTAAGTTTTACATTTACATCAAACGGGGCCGTTACGTCGATTGCCGGCTTTGTTGAAGTTGAGTCCTGTAAACTTGCAAGCTTTTGCTCAAATTCTTGCTTTAAGCCGTTAACTGCTTGGCCAAACTCCCCCCGTTGTTCTGGCGGCAATGCAGGGATCTGGCTGTAAAGTTTTTTAAATTCTACAGAGCGTAAAATCTTGGTTTTATCGTCTAGTTTTTCGTACTCCGCCAATAAATTTTGTCGGGCGTTTTCAATCTGTTCCATTGGTTATTTAGTATACACGCTCGTCTATACAGATTGCTAACAGTTTGCTCACAGCAACTAAACAGTCGTAAACATATACTAACTATGTCAGTAAGTAATTAGGGAGGGTCACTATGGGATTTTTAACAAAATCTAAAAAAATAAAAACTTCCAACATTACATTCGAAATGCCCGACGACGACGATTTTGATCAGTCGGTCGATAGGTTTATAAAAAACGACTTCAAAAACCGAACTGTATCAGCTATTTAAGAGAATTTTCGTATATATTTGTCGATATCAAATTTACGCCTAAGCCCCTTTTGGTTCATGTAGCGAATTTGTCCAAACACCTCACGCTCCATCCATGGCCTATCGTGTATACCAGCAATCGACCACATCACACCTGTATAACCATTAGGGTCGCCACCATCTAAGCTATATGTGTCATTAAATTGGTTCGTCCAATCGAGAGCGGTTTGTGGGTCTTTGGTCCATTCAAGTATTTTCTTTGCCCAGTACATTCGCATGTAGCCATGAATTTTGCCGGTTTGTAGCAGTTGGTTTTGCGCCGCATTCCATGCCTGGTCATGAGTTTGAGCTTTTTCAAGCTGTGTGTATGGGTATATGTGTTCCCGTGGATCATCTTGGTGTTTTTGCAGAGTGATCAAGGCCCACTTTTTTGCCCCGTCCAACTGGTCGTAGTCACTGTTGTAGTAGCAAAAATTATCAGCCAATTCTTTTCGAACTACCAGTTCTTCAAACAGGGCATCGGCTCCTGATCTTAACGGTTGGCTAAGGTCAGCCTTTGGCATTTTCTTCGAACTGTAAGCATGTAAGTCTAGATTAGATTGATCAAGGAGTTTTTTTAGCTCCAATACAACTCGCAAACTAGAAATTTGGCCGAAATGTAAATACGGACTAAGGTTAGTGAGTTTATTTAATGTTGGGTCGTTTCTTTTTGTCGCATAATCTTTAAGTTTCTTTTTTAAAAATATCTGTAGGGTTTCATGAGCAGCCGTTTCACCAGATGCAAACGGTGGACTGTACTGGTCGCCCAGCGATTTAGCTGTTATCGATTTCATGGCAGCATCTAGCGAATCGTTATGAAATTCTTCACTAGACTCCTCTTGTGTGGTAACTAGATCTGGCTCTTCAATAAATTCACCAAATTTAGAATGAATTTTGCCACGAATGGTGTGAGCAGCAAATTCTTGCTGGTCGCTTGTAATCCAAACTGGCACGACGTTATGAGTGTCGACTTCATAGCATGCTGCGTCGACGCTGTTCGCAACTTTTTTTCGGAGTGCTTGTGGCCCGCGCAAAGGATTAAAGTCAAAGTAAATAGCACCTGGTTTTATGTCTGATACAAGCTCTTCAATAGCCTGGCTTGGTTTACTTGCCATCCGTACAATAAATGGAATATTTAAAGCTTCGAGCTCGTCTTTAATGTGCGTTAAGCCTTCAAACATGAATTCATACTGCTGCAGTACGCGGTAGCCGGTTTTTGGATATACCATAAACGCAACAATTACAGATTGATCATTAGCCTGAGCATGTTTTTGAGCAGCGATAAGCGCATGGTTGTCTTGTACGCGCTGGTCGCGACTCATTATGTACAAGACTGGCTTTGCGGCATCTTGCTTTATTTCATTTAGTTTTCGGATTCGCCTAGTAAGTGCATCTTGAACCATAGCTTTATTCTACCGACGGATATAGCGACTGAGCGTATAGTTTTAATTCCTCTAGTAGATATTGCTGCTGATCAGTCGACTCTTTTTGTGCAAGTTCTAGTAGTTGTTTTTCAAGTTGCGGAAAGGTTTGCCAGGCGGCTCCGTCCTGCAGGAGTCGCTGTGCTCTAAATTGCTCCCATTGCTGGTGCTGAGCTTCGTTTAATTGATTTGGAAAGTTCCTGAACAAATACCGTTTTGCCAAGCTGGCGTATTTTTTATTTTCAAACAGCAGTTCACCCCACTGAGCTGGCTCTGTTGAGCGAACTCGCTCCAGCTCTCGCTTGTCGGCAGGGCTCGGAAAGCCGTCATACAACTGAGCGTCAACATCGGGCTCTGGCTGAAAGTCGTTGGCCGTAAATAAACTAATGACCTTTTTCTTAAAGTCATTTGTAAGCAATGCTGCATGTTTTTGAGCCACTGACTCGTCTAATTGAATTCTGGCTGCGACAGCAGTATTGAACCAGTCCATACTAGCAATAAACGGCGATTTATTGGTACCGATTTCTTTAATAGGCAGGCGTGTGTTTGCGTCGTCGAGGCTAATAAACCGCCTGTCTGCCAAATCTTGCTTGCTTAACTGTAAAAATTCCTGGGGGTTTACGCGCAGGTCATACACAATGTACTTATTGTTTTGTACTGGGTGCTTGCCAAGTACCGCCACTAAACTAGTGTTTAAAAACTTGTTCGCAAAACGACCAGTTGAGTGAACCAATATGCTATTTTTTTCAAGCGCCTCTTGTAGGACGCTGTTAGTCTTTTTTTTGTCTATTAGGCTGAATGCATAGCTATACAGTTCGGGCTGGCTTTGTTTGATTATTTTAGCCAAAGAAATGGTGGCGCGAACATCCACCAAGGCGTCGTGTGCTCCTTCGTGTTCGATATTGTTAATTTTAGTAATTTCTTCGAGCCGATTACTTGGCTCGCTGTCTACAAACGGCCAATCTAAGCCGTCTGGTCGCAGCGCTCGCATAGCGCGAACTAAATCAAGAATGTCCCAACGATTATTGCCGTTCGCATACTCACGTTCATAGGGGTCGTAAAGGTTGCGGTACAACATATAGCGCAGCATTTCATCGTCGAACCGAATTGTATTATAGCCACTGGTTATGGTGCCTGGTTTTATCAGTTCGCTGTAAATGCGTGCAATAAAGTCTTTTTCAATAAGACCGTCTTGTTGGGCTTTTTGGGGCGTTATGCCAGTAGTCAATATTGCACCTGGTTCCGGCAGCATGTCATTACGTGGCTTGGCGTAAATCATTAACGATTCGCCGATTTCGTTTAAATCTAAGTCGGTGCGGATGCCAGCAAACTGCGCAGCAGAAGAATATTTTGGGCTCAAACCCCATGTTTCTAAGTCGTACCAATACAATGTGTTCATATTCCAAAAGTATACCGCATGCACTAAAAAGCTAGTGCTTGTAGTAATGCAGTTAGTAGGTGTACATTTTAAAACATGGCAATGAGCAGACAATCTAGAGACGTGCTTCCATTAACCGACGGGCTAAATTTTGCCGAAATCGGATTAAAAGACCGTGCTGCAAATATTGCTCGAGAAGCTATAAAGCACACCCTTGTCCATTACTACGAAGCACAAGAATCAATCGACTTATTGGATTTGTGTATAAGAAAAGAACTTTTTCTTGGGGAGACCGAAGATTTTAGTTTAGCAGTCAGCGCTCGAGCGATCGAGAGCGACGAACTAGATGAATGTGCGACCGTTTTAAAAGCACTTGCACGATATCAAGCAGATTTGCTGGAACCTCGGTATGCCGGCATGGTAGCTATGACACATCTAGATATAACCGAACACTACCAGCAGATGTTAGCGCCTGCTGGTCGCAGCCCAGAGTCTCAGGCGACGGCTGTGAATAGAGCCGAAAAACTCCAAGCTCTACTTGCAAGCCCAGTTACGTAATTTGGTTAATTAACAATTTTCTTTTAAAGTAGCTCTGATGAAACTAATCGGAAATGTCACAACTGTAGTAGAAACTGGAAACGTAATATTAAGCGGCGAGTACGCTGATTTGGTTGCAGCTGCAGTTGAACGTACGCAACCGCCAACACTAGAAGAAATAACCGAAGACCGAAGAAATACTATACAGCAACTAGGGCGGGTCGCAGAGGAAAGCTGTGCTGTCTTAACCCCTGAAAGCATGTTAGTAGCAACTGACGCTGTACATGACTATAATGCCAACCTGCAAAGACTCCTCGATAATGTTCCGTGGCATCAAATCATAAAACACTTTCAAATAGGTCAACTATCGAGAAAACTCCAACAAGTTGGCAACGTAATGGAACGCTATACCAACAGAGATGTCACAGACAGCGAGCCAGCCTAAGCTGTTTCGTCGAAGTTAAAAACCTTGTCAGCCACATGAATATCTTGCGAGCCGTCGTAACCTAATTTTTCAAGTTCTTTAATTATGCCTTTTCGTTCAAAAATGTTGTATAGCCGCGTACGACCAAAATAGTCGTCTGCATTTGTCTTTAAAGCAAATCGCTCCATAGCTTTACCTTCGACAATAAATTTTTTGCGGTGTTTACGCACAAACCAGTCGTCCTTGGTTTCTTCGACTGTATACACTGGCATGTCCGGTTTTTCTGATTCTTCTTGTAGTTTAGTTTTTTCAAAATGCGCGGTTGCTGTTTGCTTCGCTAGCCGAAGAAGTTCCAACGTTCCCTTTTTAGCCACCGACGAAATTGCCAAGGTTTCACTGCTAAATTGTTTTTTAAGCTCAATTAATCTGTCGGGTTCAATTAAATCAATTTTAGTTAATACACTAACCACGGGCTTATCTTTAAGCAAATCACGCTTTGAAACTTCTTTTAAAATAGTTGCTTGGTCAGCTTTGGGGTCTTCGGCGCTGGCATCAATTAAGTGCACCAACACCCCAGTACGCTCAACATGGCGCAAAAACTCGTCGCCAAGCCCTTTGCCTTCGCTCGCACCTTCAATTAAACCGGGGATGTCTGCAATAACTAAACTGGTTTCGTCAAACTCTGCCACGCCTAGGTTGGGTACCAGAGTTGTAAACGGATAATCTGCAACTTTTGGCCGCGCAGCGCTCACGGTTTTCAGTAGCGTCGACTTACCTGCATTTGGTAGGCCTATCAAGCCGACATCGGCAACTAGTTTTAACTCTAGGGTGAGTTCTTTTTCTTCCCCTGGTGTTCCGAGCTCTGCAACCTGCGGGGCTTGCCGGGTGGAGCTTTTAAAGTGAGCGTTACCAAAACCACCTTCACCGCCTTTTGCAACAACTAGTTGTTGACCTTCTTCATATAGGTCGCCTAGAACCGTGTCGTCCTCTGTGACAACTGTTCCTACAGGTACGACTACAATCTTATCTTCGCCGCTTTTTCCGCGCTGTCGACGCTTTGCGCCGCTCTTACCGTGGTCGGCTTTAATTTTAGGGTCGTGCCTAAAATTAGCCAAGGTGTTGGTATTTTTTTGTGCTACAAAAACTACATTGCCACCATCTCCGCCGTCACCGCCATCAGGGCCACCACGATCCACATAAATCTCACGCCGAAAACTTTTGGCGCCATTCCCACCGTTACCGGCTTTTACAAATACTGTTGCTGTGTCTACAAACATGTTTAACAGTATAACTGTTAAACCCTAATAACTTTAGTGAATTTAAGAAAATAATTATTACCATTTTGTCTTGTTAAAACACCTAACCCAAAAACCGCTCGGCATATTGCTACTCCTTTATGCCTCTTTTCATAAATAACAATTGGTTGAGGGAGTAAACTGCGAGTGCTCGCTTCCGTGGTCCCTGCCTTACGACAGGTAAACTCACCGAGTGCAGGCTGTGGCCAATAAGATAAGTATTCTGTGGTTTTGCAAACCTTAAAAGAAGCCGATTTCTCGGCTTCTTTCTATATTCTATCTTCAATATTCAAGCTTCTAACGCAGGAAGTTCCAGTGACTCTGCACAGCAACCCAGTCATTAGTTACAGCTGCAACACCACGACCAGCGATACCGTTCATGTCTGAATATTTGATCATGCTGCCGTCTGAACTAACTGCCTCTACAACACCAACGTGTCCGGCACCATAGTTTTTGGTTTGAACAACTGCACCAACAGTAGGGGTTTTACTTACTGATACACCGGCACGGTTATCCCATGCTGATGCGTTACCACGGATCTTGTTAGCAACAGGGTTACCAAGATCAGCAGCACGTACGTCAGCCCACCATGTACATTGACCACCGTAGAACTTGTTAGGGCTCATACTCCACACGCTTCTACCGTTATATGTACCAGATGCAAGAACTGTGTAGTTACCGAAGTAGCCATAGCCAGTTCGTCCAACACCTGAATCAGTAGTGCTGGCGTTGTTAACAGCTGCGAAGTATCGTCGTACAGGTACAACAGGAGCTGGTTTTTCGCCGTCAGGAATAATAATAGTTTCACCAGCAACAAGGCCAGTTAACTCAGCGTCGTTAAAGGTAATAATTTCGTCAGCTTCAGCTTTGTATGTTTCGGCTAGCTTTTCAGCAGTATCGCCTTCTTTAACTTCGTACACAACACCGTTAACTGGGGGAATGGTAAGTTCTTTACCACTTGCAACAACATTACTTGTCATGTCGTTTGCCCACTTAATTGTGTCGGTTGAAACACCGTATTGTTCGGCAATATCGTCTAATGACTCACCGTTAGCAACAGTGTGCTTAGAAATGTCTTCGGTAGTTACGGCGTCGGTTTGTACAACCTGAGACTTAACAATGTGTGCAGTTTGGGCTTCATAACCAATTGACTCTTCGGTTTTAGCTTGTAGCTCTTCTGAGTCAGTACCAACAACATCGGCTAGTTCTGCAACCATTGCTGTAACGTATTGTTCGGTTATACCGTCAACAATCTCAACATTGGCGCTTTGAACGTCGGCGTTGAAAACAACCGGTTGTTCAGGAGTAGATGTGTTAGCAACAAGAAGACCAATCATACCACCAGCCAGCGTAAGCTTAGTGGCAACAGGAAGGGCTTTTTTACCAGCAGAAACAAGTCCAGAAATATACTTACTGGTTACTCTGTTTACTGATGTATTTGATTTCTTAGCTTTTGAGGTCTTTGATAATAATGTAATCTTATTATCTTTTGAATTGAATACGCGAAAATTTTTCGCAAGTACTTTGGTACTAATACCTCTGCTCCTTGGCCCGGTATCTCTACTGAGCCTACTACTTTGTCGCGTTATACGATTGCACGAGTCTTCGACCTTGTGATTAATTTCTTTGACTCTTATGCGACCTAGTAGGTCATCTAAGTAACTCTGCGTTAACTGCTAAGGGACAAATCTGAAACGTTCTTAGCCAGTTAGCTCCACCCGAGCACACTTGATGAACGAATAAATCTTACCATTACGCTCACCCCGGGTCAATAGGTTTTCACCCCTGTTATTGATCTGTTAAATGCGTTATTATGCAATACTTAAGCGTTTTGTGTCAAATATACAATTTAACAGATGTAGAATGAGCCTTTATTGCTACTTTTAAAAGTGTTGTAAAATTGTAGTTTTTACAGCTTACACAGTTCAATACAGTACTGATCAACGTCAGCTTGGTGCTCTTGGAAGGTGCGATTGAAGTAGGTATTACCGTCGTCTCCAGCTACAAAGTACAGAAAATCACCTTCTGCCGGGTCGGCTATAGCCTGTAGTGAACTGCGGCTAATTGCACCGATTGGCCCCGGAGGGAGCCCTGCATAAATTCGGGTGTTATATGGTGAATCGATCGAAACGCTGTCAGCAACACCCGCAAGCTGTGAGGCGTACCTAAATGTAGGGTCGGCCCCTAGCGGCATGCCAATTTCGAGCCGTCTTAAAAATACCTGTGCAACCTGTGGTCGATCACCACTAGCTGATGACACCTCTTGCTCGATAATAGACGCCAATATAATTGCTTCGTGTAGAGTTAACCCCTGTGACTCTATTCCAGCCCGTATAGCAGGGTCTTGTAAAACTTTAGCGGTTTCATCCAGTGCTAATCCCAATAACGCCTGTGGTGGCTGTAAATGGCCTGCAAGATAGGTGTCTGGGTATAAATAGCCTTCGAGCGTTGCGTCTTCTGGAGCATCTGCAAAAGCTGGGTGATCACTGTAATCAAGAGCCAGGGCTTGCTGAGCCTCGGCCTCGCTATAGCCAGCTGCAACAATTGCCGCTTCAACATCAAATATAGTAGAGGCCGGCACAATAGTTAGTTTTTTCTGTAACACCTTGCCTTCTACAAGACTAGAAAGTATCTCTTCCACAGATTGGCCGGAATTTAGCTCAAAAGCTCCCACTTGTAGCTTTAAATCGTTTTCAGCTTCAAAACGCAGATACCAGCGCATGGCATCGGCGCTGCGGATCAACCCCTGATCCTCCAGTTTAGTTGCCACTGCCGAAAACGTATCACCCTTTTCAACGATAAATATCTCGGTCTGGGGATTGTTATGGTCGACAGGCTCGAGGTCCGTTTTGTACGATGAGTACTGTGAATAGCCTACTACAGCCCCAATAATCGCCACTACAACAAACACCATTAGGGTAATTTTTAACCATTTACGTGGTTTTTTTGCTGGTTGGTCCGCTACAAATAGAGGTTTTTTCGATGAAAACACTGTGGCCTCCTAGGCTCTTTCTAAATAATCTTGCAGTATTATAGCCGCTGCCCACGCGTCTTTGTCGGCTTTTGTCGCGCCCTTGGCGTAAGCTCTTTCGGTCGAGCTGGTTTCGTCCTGGAAAACGGTCTGAATTGAATGCTTTTCCAATACTCGCTGAAAGTCACGCACAACCTTAGTTTGATCGGTGTCTTCAGCGCTTAAATTCCGCGGCAACCCCAAGACAACTGTCGAGATTTTTTCCTCATCAATAATTTTTTGTAGTTTTGTGACCGTTTCATCGTCATTGTCGATCGTACTCAGTGGATAGGCGATTTTTACTCCACTGCGAGCAATAGCCAGCCCAATATGTTTTAGCCCGTGGTCAATCCCTAATATGTTCACTCGGTGGGGTTCTCGGTTTCTGCGTCAGAAGAGGATTCATCCTGCTCAGCCTCATCTGTATCTGTTTGATCATCCTCTAAGCCAACTATTTCAATAGCTATGTTTATTTTGTCAGCACGTTTTGGCATGCCTGACGCCCAGAACGGTGACAACTCAATTTCGGCTTTTAAAATTCCGTCCAAGCCTTCGGCATAGCTAATTGCCTCGGTGTAGCCCAGTCCTTTAAGTTGTTCTTGAAGGGACGGAATGTCTATATTTGGCCCAGCAGTGGCCGTAACTTTTATTTGCATACTTGCGACCTCTGTAGAGACATCAAGGAGTGCGTAAATAACAGAATCAATTCCAGTATCAACCACTGTTTGTTGCTCGCTTAACTTAACCGTGACTTTATTGCTTAAAAATTCTTCGTACACCGACCGTTCAACGGCATACACCGAATAAACTGCCGTTCGCTTAATTGTGACGTTGTCGGCCTCGTCGCCAGGATTATGCGATACAACATCGTTTTCATTATCGGTAGAGATCGTTTTTTCCAGCAGCACAACATCACCTTCAAACTGAGTTGAAAGTTCATTGGTAAGTTCGCTTATGTCGTCATCTGTTAATTTGTCGCGGGCTGTTTGTATGTCGTCTTCGGTGACGGTGCGAATAATATCGTTAGTTCCACCGCTCATAGCGTCACCATTTATAAGGAGATTGTCGTTTTGGTCGGTGGAGAAATTGACAATTGTGTACGGGTCACCATCAAAATCATTGCTAGAAGTTCCGGCGATGTTGTAGTTGTCGCCGGCTTGTTCGGCAATAACCTCGACAGAAGCTGTTCCTGGCTCGTCGCAGGTAGCACTAAAAAAGACTACGTCAAAATCACCACCAGGCACCGTTACTTTTTTAGTAGTTTTATATATTAAGCCAGATGAATGTTGAATGCGTGTACCTGCAGACAAAGTGAACGAATTAGACTGCATGCAGTTTTCGATAGTGATTTCACCGGTAGCCTGCTCGCCTATGTTTTTTTCTCCAGTTGTTGGTGCGCTTACTTCTTGAGTGGCTTCTACCGACTTACGCTGAGCTGGAATTATGTTTGAGGTTAGATCAATTTCACTAACACTAGTAGAAAAGCGAACTTCTTCGTCCAAGATTATTGAGCTGGTTTGACCGCGAAGGCTAACCTGCGCTTCAGGTACGTTATTTACAGCCCACGCGCCGCCGCCAAAAATCAATACAATCGCCAATAATCCTAAAATCACTCGTTTTCTGAATTGCTCAAAATTAGGCAGTTGTTTCTCTTTTTTAATTGGCTTGAGTTTTTTAAATTTCTCTTTCAAAGACAGTTTTTCAGTTGTTTCTGTGTCGGCTTCGTCTATTTGTTCAACCTCTTCGTCATCTTGTTGGTCAGTTGCTCTGTTTTTCGCTGTTTTCTTAGGTGCTGCAGTACTGGCTTTTTCGCTAGTTGAAACAGTTTTTTCTTGTATCACTTCTTTTGACACTTCAACTTCACTGGCCTCAATCACATCACTTGGAAGGTCAACGCTATTTGTAGTCGCCGGAACCTCTGGTTGAGTTGTTAGATTTTTAGCAACATATACGCCCAAGCCACCCGCTAGATTACGCAATGTTTCATCGGTAGTTATAAGTACAAGTTGCTTCTTATTAGTTTCACTGGCTTTTTTAAGGAGCTTTAAGTTAACGACACTGGCCAGCATACTGGAACGTTTAGGTGGCACAAGGGCAACAATCTTACTCTTTGACTTCTTAAACTTAGAAATCGCAGAAGTAATGTCGTCTTCAATATCGAGATAAATTACATCTTTCATTTAAACCCTTAACAGTGCATTTAATTTGTCGCGCCACGTCTGATTAGTGTCTGTGGTCTGCAAAGTATCATACCCGATTTTCAGTAATCCCATAGCCGTAATCATGGTGTGGTCTTTTACTTGCCCAGTTGCATCAACAACATCAGTAACTTCATCTGGATTAATAAGCTTTACCACAGGTTGGCGCGTAAACGGCAGGTCATTGTGCCAATCTTGGCTATTGAGCCGCTTCAACAGAGGTTTGAGCCCGGCTCCACCACCACAAAGCAGTACTCGCGGTGGTAAATGATCTAAACTATCAAATTCACTTAATGCCAGCACCACGCCGTCAATCCACACATCCAACACTTGTTCGAGCGCTTCGTTGACTCTGTTAGCGGTTTTAGATTTTTCTTCTACCTGGTTACTGCGCAGCTTCATGGCTTCGGCTTTTTCAAAATCTATGTCAAATTCGTGGGCGATGGCATTAGTAAAGCTCCGTCCACCGATCCCAAACATTTTTGTACCCTCAACGCCGCCGTCGTTTACCACGGCAATGTCTGTAGTGCCGCCACCGACATCAATTAAAATCGCGCTAAAGTTGTTGTCTGCTTCGGACTTAGTTACTGATCGGGCCACAGCATACGGCTCAGCACTGAGCGACAATAATGCAAGATCAAGCTCGTCAGACACTCGTTCTAAAGCCCCAATATGAACCATCGGGGCAAAGGCCGTGAACAACTGAATGGCAACATCGCCGCCTTGAAACCCAATCGGGTTGGTCACTTTATAACCATCGACGTTTACATTTACCAACGCACTGTTGACTAAACGGATTTCTAACTCTTTATTGCCAGATTCCCACGCGAGTTGGGCCCGAGTCCGCGCTGCTGCTCGGTCACGGATTTTTTGCATTATGCCTTCAAGTTCTTCAATTTCTAGGGCAGTCTTAGCATCTTTTCGCCGGTATTTAATAGTAGTGGTGCCACCTTTAACAAGCTCACCAGCAAGACCCAGCACCGCACTACGCGGACTAGCCTCGGCCATATCTTCGGCTTTTTGTAGGGCTTTTTCGCAGTTTTCTACAACTCCAGCAATATCGGCAATCGCTCCACTATGCATGTCGCTAAGTTTTTGGTGCTGTCGACCAACACCAACTACCTCAATGCGGTCGTCTTCGACTTTACCAATAAGAGCTTTCACAAACTCAGTACCGACGTCTAAGGCAACGATGTATTCGTGTGTATCTTCGGTTTTTTTACCAACAACAGATTTAACTTTATTAAGCATATACGGATTTAATTGTAACGCTTATTTCGTTTAGGAGCTAGCAACAAAAAACCTTTTACGTACCCCAACAAGCAATGCTAGAATAAGCCTGTTACTAAAAAACAAAAAATGCCAAACATTAAAACACTTTTTTTTACATCTGCGTTTATTGCTGTGTCTGTACTGGGCCTAGCTCACACCTTTAATAACACCGGTCATTCGGTGGTTAGTTGTGACGTCGTTGTTACTACCAGTGATGATTTAGATGCCTTGGCAGATGCAAACCCAGAGAATACGGTGTTTTGTATCGAAGCCGGCATCCACTACGAGACTTCTGTTACTCCTAAAAGTGGCCAACAATTTATTGGAGACTATGGGGCTGTACTGTCCGGGGCGCGGGTATTAGACCCTGTTGCTGCCATAGATACCTCCGGTGTGGGTTCTGGCCCATGGTATTGGACGGGTCAAACCCAAGCTGGCATGCAGCATGGAAGCATAAAAAGCGGCGGTAATCCCATGGACCGCTATCCTGAAGACGTTTTTGTCGACAACACTACGTGGCTGACCCAAGTCGACTCGCTTGCTAATTTAGACCAAAGCGGTGAATGGTACTTTGATTATGCCGCTGACCGAATATACCTTTATGATGATCCTTCTAGCTTTAGCCTGATTGAAACCAGCGTTGAAGATACTGCAATCGCCCCTGTTTGGTGGGAGTACGCCGATGCTTCAGAGTTCCCAGATGACGTGGTTGTTGACAACCTAGTTATCGAAAAATACGCCAACCCAGCGCAATTCGGTGCTATTGGAGCTCAGTCGTATGGACCAGCCGGAAACGGAAGTGATAGCTGGCAAATTCGTAATGTTGAAAGCCGCTATAACCACGGCTGCGGTATTCGAATTGTTAACGGCGGCTTGTTAGAAAATAGCTCTATTCACAATAATGGACAAATTGGAGTCTGTGGCAGCGGTGAAAGTGACGAAGGTGCCATGCCGATGACAATGCGTAATAATAACGTGTTCGAAAACCTCGTGCTTGATTTTAGCTGGGGCTGGGAGGGTGGCGCTATGAAATTTAGCCTTACCGACGGCATGACAGTTGAAAACAACTGGGTGCACGACAACGCTGGCCCTGGCATTTGGTATGACATCAATAACTACAATGCAGTCATCGAATCGAACCTGGTTGAAGACAACGAAGAACAAGGCATATTCTACGAAATCTCTTATGGCCCAGCTTTAATAACCTGTAACCAGTCCCTTAATAACGGTGTCGGTGCTATAGGCGACAACGGAGCTGGAGTATTTATTAGTAGCTCCGACGGTGACAGCGGTGAAATTGTTATTAGGGACAACCTTATTGATGGCAATAAGTGGGGCATTCTTATGCACAGCGAATTGCTTAATAACGGTCGCTACGACGATTTAAATGGCAACGGCTCAAGAGACCCTGGTGAACCATATTACGAAGTTGATAAGCTCAATATTCAGAACAACGAAATTGGCGCAGTTAATGACTACTGGTTGATTCACCTGCGGACTAATCAAACCTCTATAGCTACCGGACAACCAACAACCTACACCATAGATAATAATGTTTATTACACCGACGAGGGCGGGGCTGGGGCAGGCTCTAGTGATGACGACTGGCTGTTTAGATACAACACCGAGCCAGATTCTTCCAACCCCCTAAATTTTTATAATTTTGTCGAATGGCAAACGAACACCGAAGAATACGGTGGCTTTGATGCTAATAGCACCAACCTAGACTCAGACCTTCAAAGCCCAAGTTTACCGGCTAGCTGCCTAAGTCCATTTACGCCGTCTACCTATGGACCTGTAAACACTAATCCAACTGTTGCCATTAGTTCACCTGCAAATGGCTCAACCGTAACAGACACTGTTACGGTTAGTGCAACTGCCGATGACGATTTTCAAATCGACCGAGTAGAGTTCACTTTCGACGGCAGCTTGATTGCTACAGACACCGCGGCGCCATACTCATTCGACCTAAACACCACGTTGTATGCAGACGGCAGCTACCCACTCCAGGCCGAAGTCTTTGACAGTTTAGGTAACAGTACGACCGACTCTATATCTATGACGATTGCGAATGCCGACACTACCGATCCGACCGTCAGCATCACCAGCCCCAACAATAACGCCAAACTAACCACGACTACGTCTATAACAGCTAATGCCAGTGACGATGTGGCTGTAGACCGGGTTGAGTTTACAATAAATGGTTCGCTTCTAGCCTCAGACACGACTGCTCCGTATTCTGCCAGCTTGAATCCAGCTAACTACAACAACATCAATTACACCCTAACTGCTACGGCTTATGACAGTTCTGGCAATTCAAGCGTTGACGCAATTACTGTACAAATCGCCAACGTAACTGCAGGCGACGACGAGGAACAAGATTCTAATAACAACAGTGGCGACACAAGCAGTGACCAGCCAACCAATAGCGATGACGAATCAGAAAATACAGACGAAACAGAAGCCGACCAATCTGATGCCAGCGAACTCCAAGACGAAACCACGCCAGCTACACCTGTGGACCAACCATTCAATAACAGTCCGTCACCATCACCTAATCAACAAAATGTAGAACCAGAAGAACCAGCCACCTTTCTTGGTATAGAGCTAACCCCACCGATTATTATTAGCTTCACAGCTGTACCAATAACACTCGGTGTTGTTGGGCTCTTTATCCGCCGGATTATATTACCCTAGTAGTAGAACTTGTTTTTTCTGGGTAATATCGAGCGGTAGTCTGTGGTCCCAGTACTCTTGTATCAAGACTTTTTGTTGAAGAAACTATATGTAAGTTACTTCTATTTGCATAAGATCCAACATACAACCCTAGTGCTACGACAAATTCTTTAGAGAACGCTGGAAAACACGGGTCAATAACCACGCCATCTTCTGTTTCTGCCCAGACATGTTGATGATCATAAAACGATATATTCCCTATCTCCACAGTACCTCTTTTTTGCACAGCCAATACACCTGCGTTGCCCATGAGTTTAATTACTTCAGGAACTACCGCTCTGGATCTAAACACGCTCAGCCCCCCGTCGCTGAGTTCATGCTCAAGATATTCAGTAACCTCTCGTGGTTGACCAGAAGCTATGGCCTCAACACTCATCGTAGGACTGCTTTTATTCTCCGCACCCCAGCAGACGAACTCTGCTCTTTAGTAATTTTAAATACCTTACCGTCTTCTGCTAGCTGCCCCGTATGTTCTACATGTGGACCGCCGCAAATTTCAAAACTATAGGCTTTTCCTGATTGGTCTTTCATTGAATACACCTTAACAGTGTCGCCATATTTGTCGCCAAATGCTCCGTATGCGCCCTGTGCGATTGCTTCGTCGGTTGGCAGCTCTTCAAAACTAACGTCTAAATCCATGGCAATTTTTTCGTTCACAAAGTCTTCGACTTGTTTAATCTGTTCAGGGGTCATTTTTTCTGGGTGCTCAAAATCAAATCGCATGCGCTCACCGGTGATGTTGCTGCCTCGTTGCAAAACATGATCACCCAATACTTCGCGCAGCGCACGGTATGTTAAGTGCGTAGCGGTGTGATATTTTTTATGAATTACATCATCACCGCCAAGCCCACCTTTGAACTGGCCTTTAGTGGCTGTGCGAGACCGGTCTTTTTGCTCTTTCATTAGTTGCTCAAATTCTTTCTGCCAGTTTTCTGCTACTTCAATTTCCTGATTTTGGGCTTCTTCAAGACTCAACTCCACAGGAAAACCATAGGTGTCATACAACTTAAATGCTACTTCGCCGTTAAAACCATCTGTACTTAGTTTTTTTAGCTCTTTCACACCTTTGCGAAGGGTCTGCCGAAACGTAGTTTCTTCTTTCGTGAGCCCAGCTAGAACCGCGTCTTTTCTATCGGTGAATTCGCTAAAGTCTGCTTCGTAAACCTCAAACACCGTCGGCAGTATGTTCTGCATAAGATCTCGCTCTATGCCAAGCTCCAAGGCAAAGCGAATTGCTCGTCTACACAAACGTCGAACCACATAGCCTTGTTCGTTGTTACTTGGCATGGTTCCATCCACCGCAAGCCAGGTAGCAGCTCGCAAGTGGTCAGCAATAACCCGCATTGGCTGTTTGTTATCGCTATAGGTTCTACCAGACATTTTTTCGATCTGCTCAATAATCGGCTTAAGTAGACTTATTTCAAATACATCAGGATTGTCTAATACCGCTGCAGTAATCCGTTCCAATCCAGAACCATGATCGATATTTTTGTTGGCAAGTGGCTCTACGCCGTCTTTGGTTTTACGGTAAGCCATAAAAACATTATTACCCAGTTCAAAAAACCGTTGGCTATCACTGGCTGGGTGCGGTTTACCCCATACTGATTCGTCGTGATATTGCTCGCCAAAATCAAAAAACATTTCGCTGTCTGGGCCGCATGGGTCACCAATAGGCGTATTTTCTTCGTTGCCACCACGACTCCACCAGTTTTCGTTTCCGTCGTATAAGAATATTCGGCCACCCTGCATGCCAACTTTGTCGCCGTTTTCGGCACTGCCAATCTCTACAACTTTTGCGTCTATGCCGCGTTTGGCAAATTCTGCTTTCCACAACTCTATTGCTTCATCGTCGCGGGGTATACCCAGCTTTTCATTACCTATGTAACAGCTGACGTAAAAGCGATTAATATCAAGGCCAATCTCGTCAAAAAAGAATTCACTTATCCATTCAATCTGCTCTTTTTTAAAGTATTCACCCAACGACCAGTTGCCGAGCATTTCAAAAAAGGTAGTATGGCTGTCGTCGCCAACTTCGTCGATGTCTTCTGCGCGCAAACAGGTTTGGCTGTCTACCAACTTGGTACCACTTGGGTGTTCCTCACCTAATAGGTAGGGAACCAATGGTTGCATGCCGCTGCCAGTAAACAGTGTCGTGGCATCTTCATGTGGCACTAAATTAGCCCGTGGAATCACTGTATGGCCACGTTGCTTAAAAAACTCCAAATATTTTCGTCTAATTTCTTGTGCAGTCATGGAGGGAATTGTAACAGATTACACCCTTTGAAAAAATGACCCTCTGTGTTGTTTTATTTTATGCTTAATCGAATTATTTGATCACTACCACCACCGTTGTCGGTGGTTATGTAAATATCTTGGTTTGGCGCCTGCACAACAGACCGCACCCGACCAATGTCATCAAGGACTTCAAATTCTTGAGCCACACTCCTTGCGTCATCGTTAAATAATAAGGCCCGAACATGCTGGTCTTTTTGAACTGCCAGCAGCACCGCGCCATTCAACAAGCCCCACTGCTCACCTTCAATAAATTCTGCTCCACTTACAGCAATAGTAGGGTCGCCAGACAACCATACAGCCTCAATAGCGTTAGGGTAGCTATCGAGATCAGTCATAGGAGTGCCAGACTCTGTGTAGCCAGGTACCGGGTCCCAGCCAAAATTGCCTGTCGCTAACATGTTTAGTTCGTCGTCAACATCGCTGCCGTGCTCGGCGCTATAACCAAATCCATCGCCGCCAAGGGCAAGTCCTTGAACATTCCGGTGGCCAAAGCTAAAAATTCGCTCATCAAACTCGCCGCCTATATTTCCTTCAATACCGCTGCCGTCTCTGTCGACGCGCAATACCTTTCCGCCTAAACTTCGCGGGTTTTGTGGAGTGGTACCAATAGCGGCATCGCCGGTGCCAACCCACACAACACCACCGGTATCAACCCGAACTCTACAGCCACTATGTCGCCCCGGGAAGGTTGATAAATTATACGGAATCCCAGTAATTATGTCGGTGCGATCAATTAAACTATTTGCGTCTTGAGCTACCTGCCATCGAACAACGCGTACGTCCGGCTGGCTGTCACTGTTTGAAGCAAAGCAGGCATATAAAAATCTGTTAGTCTCAAAGTCTGAGTCAAGCGCCAGTCCCATCATGCCTGCCTCACCTTCAACTCGCGCATCCAGCGGAGCTGCGATTACCTTTCGCTTACCATTCACTAACCGCGATATTGTGCCGCCTTTTTCGGTAAAGAAAACCTCCCCTGCTGCCGACACCGCTACATCCCACGGTTTGGTCAAGTTATCAACCAAGGTTATTCGACTAAATTCCGGCAAGGTGCCATTGGCTAAAACTGAAATATTTTCTTTGGTCGCAAGATTTGGCTCAGGTGCCTCAACCACATTCTCATTTACAAGGTAGGTAAAGCTGGCAACTCCGGCTACAACAGTTGCGGCTACAAAAATATAGGCTATGAGCTTTCTCATAAGCTTAATTATAGCAGTCTGCTATGCGGATATGATTCCACCACCAAGACATACGTCGCCGTCGTACACAACTGCCGATTGTCCTGGGCTCAAGGCTTTAACGTCTTTGTTTAGTGTTATTGAGTCATTTGCATAGCTGCAATCGATCAACTCTCCTTGGTGACGGTAGCGAACTTGGTAGGTTTTATCTGGTTGTGGTTGGTTGTTAATCCAGTGTTGGCTGGTAAGTTGTATTGTATTTGACCATAACTTTTGGTCTGTAATGTCACTGGTCACATAAACGGTATTTGTCGACATGTCTTTATGGGTGACGTAATATGGCAAGCCACCGCCAACTCCAAGGCCAGACCGCTGGCCAATAGTGTAGAAAATTGCACCATCGTGCTGCCCAATTTCGTTTCCGTTTTGGTCAACTATTGGACCGGGGTTGGTTTCTACGAATTCTTTCAAAAAATCTTTTATTCCGACCTTGCCGACAAAACAAATACCCATGCTTTCTTTTTTGCCGGCGGTTACTAAGCCACGTTTTTTAGCTTCGGCTTTTACGTCAGTTTTAAGCATGTCGCCAAGAGGAAACAACGTCTTTTGCAAGGCAACTTGCTCTACTCGGTATAAAAAGTATGTTTGATCCTTAAAATCATCACGAGCCTTAAAAAGACCATGTGTTCCGGATGCACTCTCTTTCTCTGACATCGATGAAATACGATGAAGATTTGATGCACGCAAGGAAGTGTGCAAATTAGCACTCTGACTGAGTACAGCAGAATCTGAAGAAGTAGTTCGCGATGAGTCGTGTGGCGCAGCCGGCTGTGCCGTGTTGGCAGACACGACGCTCAGAGGAAGAGAGCGGGCATAGTGTCCGGTTGCAATCAAATCAGCCCCTTGCTCCATAGCCGTATCAAAATATAATCTAAATTTAATCTCTTGATTACACATTACATCTGGATTTGGAGTTTCGCCGCGCTTGTAGGTGTCGAGCATGTAGTCCACCACCTTTTCGCGGTAATCATTCTGGAAATCAAACATTTCAAATGGAATACCCAGCTGCACCGCTACCCGCTTAGCGTCTTGGTAGTCGTCCCGCCACGGGCATTCCCAGCCGCCAATATCTTGAGCCCAGTTTTTCATAAAAACGCCAACCACGTCGTAGCCCTGCTCTTTTAATAATGCAGCGCTAACTGATGAATCTACACCGCCACTTAAACCGACGAATACTGTTTTCATAACAGAGATGAGTGTAGCACAAAACACCCACCTATATTTCTCGTCCATACCTCTCCCTCTCCTCACCCAACCGCTACCCAAAAGCTCTTGCACTAAAACTGATTTAAAACTGTTTTAAATCAGTTTTAGCGATAGATGACGGCTGCGGACTGTAACGTTGATGTTTAGTTACATGTTTTATATGGGTATATGCCTGGGGTTGTATCGGTCTACGCATAGTAAATGCCTAGCTATGTGTTTGGGTTTATAGGGTTTTTGCTTAGATGAGTGGCAGGGACTAAGGACGGCCGAGAACTCGATACACTTCATCGAGCGTTGTCTGGCCGAGTAATGCTTTTAGTAGTCCGTCTTGCACAATAGTTATCATGCCCTTCTCTACTGCAAAGTTATGAATATCAAGGGCTGAACCGGCTTGTTTTACAATAAAATCTGCCATGAGCTCGTCGACTTGCATTTGTTCAGCCACCACTACCCTGCCCTTGTAGCCAATATTATTACAGGTAGCGCAGCCATGGGCGGTATAGAGCCGTGGTTCGTGCATAGCTTTGCCTTTAATGGCGTCTGGTACAGTTTGCATATAGCCAAATAACTCTTTTAACTCTGCCTCATTTGGTTTTCGCGGCTGTTTACAAGCATCGCAGACTCTGCGCACCAATCGTTGAGCCATAACCAACCGAATAGCTGACGCCAGCATTGAATTTCGACCAATCATATCGGTTAAACGACTTACTGCGGCGGCTGCCGAATTAGCATGGAAGGTTGACACCACGAAATGGCCAGTTAACGAGGCTTGCAGTGCGGTCGCTGCGGTGTCTGGATCACGAATTTCGCCGACCATAATAATGTCTGGGTCTTCTCGGACCACGCTGCGCAAACGCCCAGCAAAGGAGTCACCGCGCGAGCTGTCGACAGGAATCTGCGTAACCCCCCGTAACTCATACTCCACCGGGTCTTCTAAGGTAACGATTTTGTTATTGTCGCTGCGTAGTTGATTTAGGATCGAATACAGCGTTGATGTTTTACCCGACCCGGTTGGACCAACAGACAGCAACAAACCATGCGGTTGTGCGACGATCGAGTCCACGACCGCTTGCTGGTGCGGCAGCATACCCAAATTTTCAAGGTTTAAATATTCTTCTTCGATGGTAAACAACCGTAAAACAATGTCGTCACCACCGACTGCTGGAATAATTTCAATACGAATATTAAGTGTTTTGGTCTGGCCGTTTTCATCCTCCACATCAGTGCTTATGTGACCAGTCTGGCCATACTCACTCATCACATTGGTGTCGCCCTTAATTTTAATATCACCAAGAATGCTGCGGTAAGCTAGGGCATCGATTTTGTCGACAGGCTGCAGCCGTCCGTCAATTCTAAACCGTATGCGGGCAAAATCGTCTTCTGGTTCTATATGAACGTCACTGGCATGAGCCCGAAAAGCTTTGGTCACCAAAAACTCCAGCCGTTTCTTGCCTTCGACCTTCATTAATGACTGATTTAAATCTTTAAGTGGGTCAATTTCTGGCTCATAGACTTGCTTGAAACGACTAAACATCTCTGCAAATCCAGTTTGAGAAATCATTCGTAGATCCAGGTTTTCGTTGATGTACCGCTGCTTTAAAGCGCGTAAATAGGTCTGCGGCGTCCGCTCGCTAAATGCCAAGCTAACCCCAAAATTTGTACGGCCGAGTGGAATTACTTTGTTCTCCTTTATCTCGGTATACGGTAGTAAATCTTCATTTACCTCTGGTTCAGGTAAGCTACGGGCATCGCTATACCGCGCGCCTATTCTATAGGCTAAGCGCTCTACTTGGTCTTCTTCTTGGTCTCGTTGGTACTGATTCATAAGCTTAATTCAAGGCTGCAATATAGCCGCTCAATTGGTCAAGGTCAAGCTGATCAGCAGACTGAATAAACACCAGTAGTTTATTTTTTGTAAATATAACCGTCTCAATGCCATCTAAAACTGACACCCCTCGGTAGGCGTGCACATCTTCGCCTACACTAATTTTTTCTGTGGCTGCAAAACCTTCAGCTAAGTCTTTTACGTTTGTATCGGGGTCACCTAAAAAATCGCTTGGCAGTGACTGCATGCTAACAGTTACGCCGACTCCGCCAATGGAATCGACAAAACTAGACACCCCTTTGTCAGGATCAAAACGAATGTTTTCTTCGGTAACTTCAGCAGTGGCTGGCAATAAGTAATCGGTCGGCTGCGCAGTGGCCGCAGCAGCCGAGCCAGTTGTGGCTGCTGTGTCGGAGGTTGAAGAAATTTCCGGCGTTAGCTCTTGACTAGACGATCCAGTAAGCGGTCCGTAAGCAACCCCTAAATAGACGACTAAAGCCGCTCCAGCGATATAGCCAAGGTGCTTAGCCTCAAATTTTAATACAATCCAGTCTGTTAGTTTTTTTAGTTGAGTTTTCGGCACAAAATTTTTTAGGTCTTTGGCCTGAGCTCTAAGTTCCTTGGTAGTTAATTTAGCCTTAGCTTTATAAAACTGCTTTAATTTGTCGGCGTCACCACTGTCTTTTAGGTCTTTTACAACCAGCTGGCGTACAGCTTTTTTAAAAGCTTTTTCGTCAGCATACAGCCAGCGCAGTGCCTTAATTTGTTGTTTATCTACCGCCATGTTTTTCTCTCGTTCAGTATGGTTTTATTTTAACACAAGCACCATCGCACCGAAGCTGGTTGGCTGGTACTGTTCAATTTTTTAAATGTCATAGTAAACCTCAATGACCATATGATCTGCTCGACCAGTATTTATACCTGTTAGGTTAAATAGCCTAAATTCTGCACCAAAGCTTGATGAATTAATGTCGTCAGGTGTCCAGGTCGTCCCCCACAATTCAGTGCTGTCACCTATCCAGACCATCTGGTCAACATCAGTTAATGTTGCTCCTGGATTTGATGATGCTGGTGTGCCGCCCTTGATCATGCGAACGCTATCGATCGACACATTGCCGCTGTCGGCAGTGTCAGACGCCTCAATGCCGACACGTATGCCAGTTATATCGGCAGAGGTTGGGATATTAAATCCAAAATCTGTTCCGCGCAGATAGTCAGTTGTGCCGACAGTGGCAAATATCGCCGTGGCATACGAATCGTCTGAATCATCTACATTAGATGCACTAGTCCAAGAGACATTGCCCGATGAATCAGTCGTGAATGTGCTACCACTAAATGGATCGCTGACTTCATTGGTAGTGAATGGAGTATCGAGCGGTTGCTTTTCACCACCAGTAAAGGTTTTACCATGCCGCAGGCGCTTGCTTGGGTCTGACGTAAAGAATAGCGACAAGTCGTCAATAGTTGGACCACGAGCAATGTCGTCTGGATAGCCATAGGTTCTTGAACTATCTATCTCGATTGTAAAATAAAAGTACCGAGCAAAGTTAGTGTTAGACCCAGCGCCGTCAAGCGGTAGATATGATTCTGGTTGACCAAGGGTAGCTTCACCGAAATCAGTATCAACACCCCAAGAGTTCGCTGCATCCGTCGAAGACCGATAGGCAACTTCCCAACGTGAACCGATTGAGTTATCGAGTCCGTTTAACAGCCATTTAGTTGGGAATACGTCAGTATCGGTGTCAATTAAACGCGAGTAGCGTGCAACTTGTGGTTGCGAGCGAACGCTACCGTAATAATGCTGGGTTGAGGTCAATTCACTGCCACACCCACCGCCAGATACGTACACCTTGCCGTCTGCATAAGCCACCGCTGAAGAATATCTGTCGCCAGTAAATTCAATGTTTGTTTGATACCACTCACCAATACCAGTTGGATTGTTGCCCGTAGCAATTGTTGTATTAGCACTCATTGGTGCGACGTAGGTATTGTTGGTGCATGTGCTAGTAGCCGATCGACCGCCAACAATATACATAAATCCATTAACAGCAAAACCCTCTGCATCGCTAACTTGCCGCGGCAAGTTAGTACTAAAAGTCCACGGGTCAAGCGTACCGTCGCTGTTTATTTGCGTGAACTGCACGTCGCTCAAGTAATTAGTCCCGTCATTACCGCCAATTACATACAGGTTGTTGGCGTAGGCAATGGCAGTTGCGCCACTCCGCGCCACGTCAAACTGGTCGGTGTCAGAGCTCCAAGCAGTGGTAATGTTTCCGCCACTACTAAGTTGCGGCGAAATGTAGATGGTATTTGTTTCTGAGTTTGAATCATCAAGGCCGCCAGTTACAAACAGACGGTCGTCCCAAACCGTGGCGCCATGGCGCGTTCTGTCACCAGGTAGTCCATTGGTTGCCGTCGCCCAAGTCGTAACGTCACCCGGACCACCGCCGTTGCCGGCAAAGTTACCAAAGTCCACCGACTGCACCCAGCCTTCTTGGTTATTGCCGCTGTAGCTTTTGTTCATGCTGATAGAGTTTGACGAATCATGATAATGACTCCAGCCCGCTGTACGCGAATAGGCTGTTCCTGTACCACTGTCTGAGTAGTAAAACAACGGGACTCGATAGCCTTCCGAAGTTGTTATATTACCAGCCGTCGACACATTCTCGCTGACAATGGCATTGTCGACTGATTGGCTAAAGCTGGTTCCATAATTTGCTTGGCTCACAAACTGGTAGTCAGTAGCTATGTTCGAGTGGGCCATGACATAGACTGTGTCATCACGTACATCAGCACCAGCTGAATGGTGTGAACCAAGGGCTACGGTTGTTTCTGAAGTATTTTCATTAACACCATCACCTAAAGTTAGAATCTTACCAAACGAACCATCACCTAAACCATTTTGCTCTGATGTACCGGGAGACTTCCACAGCCAGGTGTTATCGCGGGTGGTCGATGTAATAGACTGGGTTGTGTATTCACTGGTTGCGTCTGCCCCTGCACCACCAGCATTCCAGTTGTCAAAATCAACTTCTTGAACCGTCCAGTTACTCCCCCACTCCACCACATAGACTGTCACATCGGCTGCTGCGGCGGTGCCGGCACTACTGTCTCGTTCAATTCTAATTTGGTTAGTACTATTTTTGCTAATACGCACGCCAGCTGTGGGGCTGAAGTTATTTTGGTTTGATTCTGACGTACTCAACCCACCGCCAAGATAACCACCAAAGGGTACCGTTCGGCTGTTATGAGCAGATGCTAGGGTGGTGTCAGTTAATAAGTTACCATTGGCCAGCGACACGTCTAACACCTCGCTTAACTCAAAACCATCAGTTGTACAACTACTAACACATTCAACGACGGTGACAGAACCAACCCAATCCTCGGCACCGCTGCCTTTTTCTAAGCGAATTTCGTCGCTACTTGTTGTGGCCGTCAGATCGCCAAATGGATCGCCGTCTACCCGCACTTGTGAGTGGTCTGGTCCACTGGTATTACCTGAATCATCGCCACCAGCGACCATCACAAAATAATCAGACTCAAGGTCTTGCTCCAACGAGAGGGTGTAGGTTGTCCCCGTAAATTCACCACCTGCAATTTTATACTGTGTAGTACGTATTGTGTCCGGCGTAGCAGCGCTGGAGGTAGGGGTTGCGTAATAGACCTCGGCTTTTTCGTCGCCAGCGGTGTCTTCACCACCAATGTAATATAACGAACCACCAGCGGTTTCTAGCTGTCCATAGGCCCGAGCTGCAGGAAGCGCTGCTGTGGTGTCAGCCCACGGGCCAATAGTTCCGTCAGCCGCTAGTGTCGCAAACTGGACATTATTTGTGGCTGTGCCACTATTTTCGCCACCAGCTACATATATTTTTCCGTCTAAAATGGTTGCGGTAGAGCCTATTCGGCTGTTAAGAGTCTCAAAATCTCCCGTCGATTCTGTATAGTTCGCTGGCGCGCCAGAGTCGTTGTTATATAACTGAAAGGTTTGGATCGATGGCTCAAAACTCGAACAACCACCTGGGCTTGCACCATTATCACAACCACCAATAACGTAGGCGTATGAATTTGATACCGTCATACTCAAACCCCAACGTTGCGTAATCTCAATGTTAGATGTCGTATAGGGATCTATGCTGCCGTCGCTCACGTCAATTTTAGCCCATTCAATAAATGGCAAGGTTCCAGAACCTGCGTCGAATCCACCAACAGCGTATAAGTGTCCGTTGTAGCCAAAACCGCTACCGCGGCGGCGGGGGGTACTTAGTAGGTTCGGTTCTTCGTTCCATATACCACCACTTATGGCCACAATATTATTGCTATCATCAATCTGGGCAGATATTGTTTCGTCTCGGTCTCCGTTGTTTTCGTCAAGACCGCCAATAAGATATAGCCTGTTAGCATATAGCGTACCAGTATGAGCGCCGATGCCTTGATTGCCACCGGCTGCTGGGTCTGAGTCAATTTGTAATTGCCCCGATGTTGTACAACCACTCACCGCCCCCGAGGTAGCAATATTGCATTTATATGTTCGGGTTGAGTATCGATCGCCACCACTCGCAGAACAACCAGCGCCACTCGTCGCCTCACAGCCGCCAAGAATATACAGATTACCCGGAACCGACCCAGCATTATTAGGATTAGCGCGAGAAAACGCATAGACATACGCTACATCCTCGGCGCCAATACTTGTTAAGTCGTTACTGCTCCAACCCCCGTTAAGACTGCCGTCATCATTAACGTCGTTGTAGTATATGTCGGTATTATTACCACCTCCATCTAAGCCTCCTACAACATAAATACGATTATTGAAGGTTGTAACACCCGCAGCCGCAACTCCGCTGGTTCCATTTACACGATTTGAACTGTCAACGCACCATGCCCCTACCCGGGTATGAGGACAAACCGCTGGTTCGTTTAACGACCCGTCGCTCCCAACTTGAGTGTAGGATACATTGCCGCTCGCCCCCGTACAGGCAAAGTTAGTACAGCCACCAATGACATATAAATAGCCGTTCAAAATAGTGGTCACATTCAGCATCTGACCGCCCTGGCCAGAGCCATCGCCCGTCGGCGGAAGGTCACAGTCTTGCGGCGTTCCGCCAGAACACGACCCAACACCATCGGCATCGGTAACTCGCACAGTTGACACCTCGCCCGGAGGATTAATGACTGCCTTATCAACTGAACTTAACGACAAATTACATTCGCCACTCGTGTCATTCGGCAAACTACAGCCGCCGACTCTATAAATATTATTACTCCAAGCATGAAGCCCATAGCCTATGCGGTCATTTGTTATGGTGCTGATGGCGCTCCATTCGTTCAAACTACCGTCGGCGTTGATACTCGCTAGCTGCACCTCTGTTCCGACCGACTGGCAATTACTGCCACTCAGCGACGTACAGCCACCCATCAAATAAATGTACGCTCCAAAAATTGTAGTGTTCTTGCCACCAGCTGTGGACCGACCAGTAGTGAATCCATTCGTCTGCACCCAACTGCCGGCCATAGTTCCATCATCAGCGAGTTTTACGTAATGAACAGTGTCCAGCAGCGTGCCGTTTTGATTACCACCTAACACATACAGAAAGCCGTTATACACTTCTGCAGATAGTCCTTCACGGGCCGTCGGCAGCGCGTTCATACCAGTAGTTGTAATTGTACCCAAGGTGCCTGTTGGTTCGAAGTCAGCATAGCGTACTGTACTTATTCCTCCCGGCGAGGCATTTGTTTGACCGCCAAGAATATATAGCCGGTTATTGTAGGCTACTGCCGAGCTATAGCTCAGTTCTGTCGGCAAGGAGGTGTCCTGATACCAATATACCCAGTTAGCCTTATCTGGATCAGTTGGATGCCATAAGCTTGGTTCGCCATTTGCACCAAGCTTAGAAATATACACCGTAGATTGACGAGTGCCAGTGTCATCTTCGCCACCAATTACATATAAAAAGCCATTGTAAGCAACCATGCTAAAACCACGTCGTTCATCTGGTAAATCGTAATCAGCGTCTGTGCACCAGTCCGTACATACCCCAGCCCCTGGATTTGGACTTTCCAGTTCGCCGGTAGTGTCATTTATGCTCGCCCAATAGACAGAACTTTCGTAGGAATTGGTAACACTTGAATAATAGGTAATAAGCACTTTGCCGTCAGTACCGGCTGTTCCACTTGAGCTCGTAGCTCCACCCGTACCGCCTTGACCAGCAGAACCTCGGTCAGGGTCAGAAGAGTTTGCGGGTGTCGAACCGGTACCGCCTTCTGTAGAATCACTGCTGCCGGTTGTATAGTTTGATCCACCACCACCGCCACCACCGCCGGCATCACCAGCGCTCGAACCAGACCCGCCACCGCCGCCGTAGTATCCAGACCCGCCGCCGCCGCCAGCCCCGTAGCCATTAGCATTTGCGTCACCGTCACCACCGTCACCGCCGTTATTGGTACCGCCGTTATTTTTGCCGCCGTCAGCACCATTGCCGCTGCGACCATCTGCGCCATCGCCACCAGTCTCCGAGCCACCAGAAGAGCCAGAGTTGTTGCCGCCCGTACCACCGCTGCCGCCGGCACTGGTTGTGCCTCCACCACCGCCGCCGGCGTCACTCGAACTGTCACCATTGCTACCATCAACACCATCAGCGCCGCCACCCGGACCGCCATCCCCGCCATCTACAGAAGATGAGTTATCACCACCACCGCCACCACCGCCGCCAGCAGCTATAATTAGCGGAGTGCTACTTCGATTAACCTCTGAATGTCCACCACCACCGCCGCCGTCACCAGACAGCGAACCACTACCACCACTACTAAAGTCTCCTTCTTGACCAGCACCACCCACAACTACGTTTAAGGTTTCAGACGGTGTAACTGTAAGTGTTGTTGTTGAATATCCGCCACCGCCGCCGTCTCCACCATCACTAACATCACCACCACCACCGCCACCACCGCCAGCTCCCCAAGCTTTAACAGTAATCGTAGATACGCCAGCTGGCACATTAAAGGTGTCATTGCCTGCAGTTGTATATTCGGTTGTAGTTGGCGTGCCTGAACTATTCACGCCGCCTATCTGGTACACATAGCCACCAGCGACAGCGGTTCCGCCATCGAACCGGCTTTCATTCAGAGCCATAGTACTATCCCAAGTGTCGATTCGCGCTCCAGTGGTAAAGGCTTTCTGAATTAATTCGTTGCTAACGTCAAAATCGATATTAGTTTCGTTATTACCGCGCATTAGCTTGGCAGCGGTTTCAACGTAAATACTTGGGTCAATCGTTAATGGATAGTTGGCGTCTTTTAAACCACTAGACTTAAGTGTGATAATGTCGCCATCTAAGTCAAAATGAGACTGAGTGTTAGTGTGGCTCTTACCAGTCTCAACAATAAAAGGTGCTGGTATGGTAAAAATGATTTGATTTTTTTCACCGTTTTTTCGGGCATCCTCTAATAGCTGTTGGTCATCTTCAGTTTCAGCGGCTACGTCACCAAGCAACGCAGGGTTTACGCCGTAAATTCCAATCGACCCATCACTTTCAAGTCGCGCTTCTAGGCCTTCTGGTGTGTCTAGTTGGTACGAAAATTCAATATTATCAGACGGGTGGCTGTTTAAAATTATGTCTTCTTTAATGCCAATGGTAGCAGTGGTGTAAACCAAATGACCGTCAACATTTTCGATGTCATATAAAATTCTGTTGCCGTCGCGTGCACCCTCATTAATTTCAAAATTGGGGATGAGCGAAACTGTTTGAGAGGTATAGGGGTCGGTAACAGAAACTACGCCACTGGTGTCGCTTTTAATACTAGCTTTTATACGAGGTATGCCATAACTGGAGCTACTAAGGCCATCGCCTTGGTCGGCGGTATAGCTTTCATTGTATTCGTAGCTGCTGGTTTCTGGCTCGTAGGCAATATAGCTATTAAGCGAAGATTTTTGTTCTGGCAAAAGAGCCTCGGCCTGTTCGCTAAGACGTATGCTTTTTGGAGCCATGAACAGTGACACTAATATAGTTAAGGCAACAAACAACGCAAACACTACATTTAGCCCCACAAAAACGGTATTCTGTTTTAGTGATCTTCTTTTAAATTCTTTAAAGTCAAAATTATAGAATTTTCGGACGTATCTGTACGACCGAACAAATGCAAAAACCACCCAATCGTACACATCAATTGGACGAACTTTTTTTAAACGAGAAAGTTTATATAAAACCCTCTCTTTTAATTTTTTTACTACTCCCGATCCCCGCATTTTTTTACTACGTTTCTGTTGTTAAATGCTTATCGTTAGTTTACCAAAATTTACAGTAGTCGTAAACAGTAAAGACGGGGCAAGGATAGTCCTAACAAAGGGCGCTATTGTTAGAACTGTTCCTGCCCCGTCAATTTTGTTTTTGGTTTTATTATTTGTCTTTGTTTTACATGGTCATACCACCCCTTCTAATCGTTTGTGTATGTAAAGTTAATGTCGCTTACGTAGACTGCTTCGTTGTCACTAGCAATCATATTCAGTTTGAAAATTAATCGGTCGCCACCAGCAAAACTACAACTGTTTTCGTTCGCTGCGTGCGCCACAACTTGCCACGTGTCTGAAGCAGTTGTCACAGTTGTGTCACTGCCACATTCGGTAATTGCGCTGTCGGTACTTCTGAATAGTTCGTAAGTGACATCTGCTACGGTGTGATCAGTTGAGCGAGCCTCAAGCGTGATTGTGTCGTTGGTTAAGAAGCTGTCAAAGGTTTCTGGTAACTGGAAAGTAATGTAAATACTGTAGGTTTGGTCAGTAGCCTGTGGAGACGTCCATTCGTAGTAGTTACGAGCCTCACCGCTAGCACAGAAGCTAGTGTTTACACTGACGCCGCCGCCGTTACCACAGAAGTCTGCAGTCATTGTTCCGACACCATTACCGTTTAAGACCGCACCAGCGTATTCCGGAGTAAGGGTTATTACGTTGTTTGGAGGGCTACCACACGCACCCCAACCATCAGCCTCGTAACATTGAATTCGGCCAGTGACAGTGTCGTAATACATGCTTCCTAAGTATGCTTCGTTTCCGTCTGCAACTGGAGGAGCACTTGAGCGGTCAAGCGTAAACAATGTAACCGGGCCACCGTTTATTCCGCCACCGATTTGCACGTGGTCTGGCTCTGAAGTTGTGTCGTTTTCGACGACACTAAGGTTGTCTATGTAAAATTGCCTAGAAGTTCCGTCAGTGTGTCGAACAATAACAATTGGATCGGTAGCTGTGGTTGCATCCGTCGTAAATGTACAGGTGATCTTAGTAAAGCCAGTGGTAACTAGGGTTGTCCCACTGTAGTTTCCGCAAGAGACAGTATTTGAGCCACCATCTCGTGAGTACAAGACTTCAAGCGTTGAGAAGCTACCAGAGCTTGAAGTACCCGTGAACGAAACTTGGTATGTTGTATTAGTTAATGGGTTGGAGCTTAGACTGTTTTCGACACCAGAGTTCGCTCCAAAGGTCAACACCTCTACAGAGGCCAAGCCTGTGGCAATATTAGATGAGCTACCCACATACCGACTGACGACAGCAGAACCGTGATCAGACCAATCAGAAGTGAATGACGATGAATTTTCTGCGCCACCATTCGAAGCAAACTCAGGTGCAAGGTTGTTTACGCTAAACAAGTTGGTGCCAATAGAACTTTGGACTTCGAGAATACCACCGACGATCGGGGTTGTGTCGTTGTTTCGGATGGTAAGACCGTCTGCACTACCACCAGGAGAAGCTAGAACAATTTCTGCACCACCTGCACTTGTAGCAGTGTTGTCGTAGGCAGCCTGCAAGTCGGTTGAGCTAGACGCACCCGCAGCTGTCCAATCTGTACCGTTCCATACCATTGTCGCTGTAGTGCTTGGCTTTAATGTGACTTCGTTTCCGGTGCCGCCAGCGTTTACTACAAGGGTCATGTCGTAGCTACCAACGTTGGTTACGTATACCACGCGACCAGTTGTAGTGTTGGTTGGGTCGGTCAAGGTAGCTTCGTAGCCAGACGCATTACTGCTTATCAAAATCGTTCCGTAGCTGTCGATGTTGCTTTGGGTAATGTTGGCGCTACCAGTGAAGTTTTGGACAGCTGCCGCGTCAAATGCGGTGGTGTTAACAACTACCAACCCTTGTACGCCAGTACCAGTGCCGGCTCCACCACTTAGTACTACATCGCCGCCGTTAGCGTTGCCCGTTCCTGCAGCTGAGCCACCTTGTAGTTGTAGTTCTCCGCCAGCAAATGCGCTGCCGCCAGCTCCAGCATTTCCTGCACCAATTACTAAATTGTATCCAGCAGCGTTGGTGCCTGTTGTCTCTACTTTTATTGTCTTGTTCGCATCACCACTGAAAGATAAGTCGTAGCTTGGTCCGCTTGTTCCTAGGCCAACTCGACCATTGCTGTAATCAACAAAGAGTGAACCGTCACCCAAGCTAACGTCGCCGTCAGTTTCTACCCGTAATGAGTCATAGCCACTGGCTCCATCGTCCACATATAGTGTGAAGAAGCTCGCAGAAGAATCGAGACCAAGTTGATACCACGGGTCGCCAGCACTCGCAGCACCTGCACCTGAAAACTCTATCGTAGAGAGGCCATTGTCGTCAGAACGCTGCAGGCGAAGTCGAGCGTCTTGAGCACTACTGCCAGAACCCACCCCTTGGATATCAAGTTTGTAGTCTGTATCTGGAGCAGCTCCAATGCCGACATTGCCATTACCCGCAACCACAAAGTCAGTAGTGTTTACCTGGAAAGAGTTACCCGAACCAGTGTTGTCTACCTGAAGTGCGACATTATTATTAGTAGTGTCATGCTGGGTAACAATAAGTCCTATGTAATTTTCGCCGTCATCAGTGTCTACTCGTAATTTCGCACCGCCAACAAACTCTTCACCAATTGAAACTCGTCCACCGTTGGCGTTCAGTTGTACATTTCCACCTTGATTATTTATTTGTAAATCATCTCCGCTCGATGATTGCAAGAACACACCGCCAGAAGCATTAGACCCAACGAATAACGACGCACTAGCGGTTCCTTGTTGGAAGCTAGCAAGATAAGAGCTTGTGTCGCCAACATCAATTGCAGTGCTGCCGGTGTAGCCAATTTCTAAGCCTTCACCGCGGAAGTTGCCGGTAGTTGCGATACCAAGCCCAGAATTAGTTCCAAGCGCATCGACGACTTTAGCTGTGCTACTTTCTGTTTCTGCACCGGCAGCAAAGTCAGGCTCATATGTAGCACTGCTATCAAGTGTGACTTCTGGGCCGTACCCGTATACACGAATAACGCCAGGTGTAGTCGCACTGTTTACATAGATATCGAGTACCGATTCGTCGGCGTCGGTGTTTCTACCAACACGTACTTGTGTAACTGGCCCGTTGTTGTAGCTTAGATTTCGCAGCACTGTAACTGTACCAATCTCGTCGCCACCGCTGTAACGTCGGCCACTATACGTGAATTCTAAGCTTTGAATTTTATTGTCGTGATCCGCCTCGACTAAAATTCGACCGCTGTGGCTGCTGTTGCCAGTTGTAATAATTCGGTACCAACCTGTTTCTGTAGCTGTTGGTGTGAATTCTAGGTATTGCTCAACTAAGACACCGTCAATTTTGGTATCTCCACCAACCTGCAATGTGTAGCCAGTATCAACAGAATTGACACCGATACCAACAGTACGATTTGTAGTGTCTACAGTTAGTGCCCGTGTGCCACCGTTTTGTACGTAGAATGCGTTAGTACTGTCATTGCTCACTGCAACGCCGCCAGTAAATTCAGTGTTGCTGGCAACGTTAAACTGAGCGCCGCCAGAACCAAGGTCGATAGTGCCGTCACCTTGGATTGTTAGACGTGTAGTACTGTCTGTTCTAAATACAAGATCTTGCAATTCGTTGGTGCCGAGCGTTGCTGTGCCACCGAAAGTATTGCCACCGTTAACGAACGCTTCACCGTCTAGCGTTGCGTTCTGACAACTATCGATTTGACCGGCAGCATTTAGACACAGCAGTGAGTCGGTGTCGGCGTCGCCTGGAAGCGTACCAAGTTGAACGGTATCGTTTAAGTAAATTACTCCGGTGCCATTAGCTACAACCGTAAGATCTTCGTCTGTTCCAGTAGTTATGTCGGTTGCGACGCCGGTGAAAATTGCTTGGCCTGCGAGTGTACTGGTTCCAGATACTTCTAGATTTCCGTCAATATCAATGGTAGTTGCTACTAAATTAATGTCGCCAGCTGGCTGGATGACAAAGTCGTTCGATGCATTTAACTGACCGCCGTAAATATTATCAGTTCCCTGGTCGTTGATACCTGCAGTGTTGGTAAATAAATTGTCTGCTAAATAATTATCTTCAGCGGTAGCTGTCATTATGCTAATAGCGTAGCTGCCGTCTGCACTATCCTCCCGAATAAAGTTACCTACAACCACGTTATCGTCACTATTGCCTTCAATTTCTATGCTCGCAGTTTCCCCACTGTCGTAGGCGTCATTATTATGCAAGCTATTTCCGGTAACCGTATTGTGATATGAAGCATTCAAGCGCACACCTGCAAGATCGCTATCTTTTATCGAGTTGTTGCTAATGATATTGTATTGAGCGCCAGACGCTACAACGCCGTACCCCCCAGTATTAATTATTGTGTTCCCGTCTATGGTGTTGTACCTAGAACCATTACTTAAAAGGATAGCGTGATCTATAGGACCAATAACCCCTTCTATGAGGTTGTTTTGGATGAGGTTGTTATCGCTTCCGTACAAGAAGATAGCGTCTATTTGGACTGCGAAAAATTGGTTTCCGGATACTGTTATACGATCACTTGCTGTCAAGTCCACACCTTCACCACCAATGTCAAAAATAAAGCTGTTCTCAATGAGGGAATTAAAGGATGTGTCAGCTTCTATGGCATCACTGCCAACGTCATCGATTGTTACATTAGTTATAGTGAAGCCGTTAATGGCGGCGGTCCCCACACCCGATCCAACTGTATCGAATTCAATGCCTCCTATATTACTGGCTCCTCCCGTTTTATTACCATCTATCTTAAGATCACGAACAGTAATATCACTGTTACCGCTAACTTGGTCGGAGTTTTCGATTATATTAAATCCGCTTGCGCTATTTCCGACTGTGATCACACTTCCAGTGCCTACTCCTGAAAGAGTAGTGTTGGAAGGTACCGCGATTTGAGCATCAACGTCATAGGTACCAGCAAGTAGAAGAACCTTACCGCCACTTGCTGCAGTTAAGGCCGAATTAATTTCGTCTTCGTCACTGGTTCCGTCAGCTACGT